>Ga0302323_100000271_pt1 | contig 40004 bp, 29 predicted proteins | sample Fen_T0_3_FD_201950 | JGI IMG/M metagenome (GOLD analysis project Ga0302323, IMG submission 201950) | Peat permafrost microbial communities from Stordalen Mire near Abisko, Sweden - Fen_T0_3 | ecosystem: Environmental > Terrestrial > Soil > Wetlands > Permafrost | place: Sweden: Abisko...
CGAGCGCCGGCCTGGTTGCCTACTTCAATCGCTGCCCGCATTGGTCGGTTGACCTAGACTTGGGCGATGGGCGGTTCTATGCCGAGGACATCGACCGCATTTACTGCAAAAACCACGGAGCACTGTTCCGCGTAGCCGACGGCGTGTGTGACCATGGCCCGTGCCTGGGCAAATCCCTGGTGCGCTGCGCGGTCGAACTCGAAGGCAACGACGCTTGGGTCAGTCTGGCTCTGGAATCATGAAACCGAATTTCATCAGCCTCGGCGCGGCTTGCGCTGCATTGGGAGTCGGCTTGGGGGCTTTCGGCGCGCACGGCCTGCGGGGCGTGATCGGAGAAGCACAGCTCGGCTTGTGGGAGACGGCGACCCGCTATTTTCTTTTGGGCGCTGTCGGTATGCTGCTGTTCGGCTTGTTTCAGAGCAGGCGCGAGAAGAGCGCGGTGCCCGGCTGGTTGCTGCTCGCGGGCAGCACGCTGTTCGCATCCAGCCTGTACGGGTTGGCGCTCGGGGCGCCACGGGCGCTGGGAGCGGTCACCCCGCTCGGCGGTCTGGGGCTGATCGCGGGTTTCCTGAGCTTCGCTTGGACGGCCAGGGCACGCTGATTCGATAAAATCGCAAGAAATTTGCGTCTCGGCCAGCGTTTGGTGTCTACCAGTGGTGGCCCTTCATGCCCGCGCTGTCTTCTCACCCCCTGCCGCCGGAGCTGCTCTCGGAGCGGATCCGCGGGATCCGCGTGACGCCAGTGTCATCGGTGGCGACCGCGAGTGTGCCGCGGGAGACCGCACCCAAGTCGAAACCGCGGCCGCGCGCGCCACTGCTGGCCGGTAGATACTCGATCGACCGTTACTTCGACCGGGGAGGCACCTCGAAGGTCTATCTGGGTTGGGACGAGCTTTGCGAAGAGGAGGTCGTGATCAAGATCCTGACCGACCAAGCCGCGCGCTGTCCGGTGCTGCGCGGCCATTTTTTGATCGGCTCGCGCGCAGCGCTGTCGGTACAGCACGAAAATGTCGTGCGAACTTTGGCCGTGCGCGACCCAGAGCCCGGCACACCGTACATGGTGATGGAGCTATTGCGCGGCGAGCTGATGGCCGACCTGCTGTTCCGGACGCAGCAGTTGCCGTGCCAAACCGCGCTCTCCTACGCGGCGCAGACTGCGGCAGGCCTGGCGGCACTGCACCGAACCGGCATCGTTCACTGCGACATCAAGCCCGACAATCTATTTTTGACCGCGAAGCATGGCCGACCGAAAGAGCTCAAGATCTTGGATTTTGGCCTGGCCGAGGTGGAAGGTCAGGCAGTAGTGAGCGAGGCGTACGCCGTGCGTGGCACGGCGCAATTCATGGCCCCCGAACAAGTGCTCGGCGATGCGGTGGATGCGCGCACCGACGTGTATTCGCTGGGTGTGGTCATGTTTCGAATGCTGACGGGTCAGCTGCCGTTCGATCTCAAGCTCAGCGCCACACTGCTCCGCCATCAGCTGTCCTCGACCACCCCGCCTCCCTCTTGGCTATGCGATGAGCTCGATCCGAACGTGGAAGGCATCGTGCTCAAGGCGATGCGCAAGAACCCCGCGAATCGCTACGCTTCCGCGCTCGAATTGGCCGAAGACCTCGAGCGAGTACGAAATGGACAGCCCCCTCGCACTGCATTGTCCGCGCCCGAAGTCGACGTGTACACGCCACAAAGCGCACGCGCCGAGCAGGCAGCGGCGATGCTCGGCTTCTCCACTTAGTACTACTCGATCAGCTGCGGGAGGTTTCGTAAGCCGAAATTCGCAGCGACTCAGCCAGCGAAGGTGGCTCACTAGTCATTGGGCCGATGCCTATCGCTAGGCCGGCAGCTTCGCGAGCAAGAACGAGCGTAGCTTGACCAGGTTTCGCTGGTCACGACCGAAGCCCGGAACGACGTACCCCTCGGCCCACTCTCGAACTTCACGCACGAAGTCCGCGCGCACGCTCTGGTCCGCCAAGATGTTTGCGACGCTGCGGCCGCGGGCAGAGCCCTGCTCTAGCTTGGCAACGTAGTTGGCCAAGCGCCCATATTCGCTGCCCAAAAACTCCTGCACGAGCTCGGCTTCACTGGAGAGGCGCGCAAGCGTTCCGGTCGAATCAGCGCCGAGCTCGGCCTCGGCTTCAATCCTGACGGCATCGGCCGCGGCGCGAATCACGAATGCGTCATCGATGAAGCCCAGATCTTCCAGGCCATCGGGGATCAGATCCAGCGATTTAAACAAGTAGTTGAGCGCCGCGGCCGAGCGTTGATGCGCGACCCCCGAACCCTCACCCTCCAGCACCGAGGCGAGCGCACGCGCGTCATCGGCCAGCGAGCGGAGCCAATCAGGGAAGGCGTCGAGACAGCGGGCTTCCAGCGTTGCCATGGGGTTTTCGCTCTATCAAGGCCCCCCCGCGCTGTAAAGGCGAGCTATTCGGCGTTACCACCGCACAGCACACGGAGCGCATTCTCAGCGAAGATCTTGCGCACTTCCGAGGGTTCTAGCCCAGCTTGCACGAGCGCCGAAGCGAGTTCCGGAAATCGGCTGGCGTCGCGCAGGTCCTCGGGCGGACGAATATCGCCTTCGAAGTCGGAGCCGATAGCCAGGTGATCGATGCCCGCCACGTCACGCAGGTGCTGGATTTGCTGAACGACGTCGCGCAGGTGCGCGGATCGTCCCCGCGCCAAGAACGGTCCGTGAAAATTAACGCCGATGACGCCACCGGTAGCGGCAATCGCGCGTATTTGAGCATCACTGAGGTTACGCGGATGGTCAGCCAGTGCGCGGGCATTCGAGTGCGTCGCGACCACGACGCCGTGCAGCTCGCCGGCCAGCGCCACGATCTCGGCCACGGCGTGGTCGGAGGCATGGGAGACATCCACGATCAGCCCGAGCGCGAATGCCCGGCGCACGAAGACGCGACCCTTTTCGGTCAAGCCGAACGGCTTGGCCTCGGGATCCCCGGACGAACTCGCTAACTCATTGGCGTAGGTGTGCACCAAGCCCACGATGCGAAGGCCACGCTTTGCCCAGAGCACCAGCGAATCCGGATCGTCTGCCAGCGGGCCTGCCCCCTCGAATGCGTAGAACGTGCGCACTCTGCCCGGTGGCGCTGCACAGCCTGCGGACGCGAACGGCGGAGTGCGCAAGAGCGCCTGGCTGACCCGCAGGTAGGAGCGCTCGAGATCGGCCACTCGCGGTCCCGTCGTCGAAGCGTCCCGCGGCACGTACAGCGGCAAGACGACCCCGGACACCCCTCCGCGCCGCATCGCCTCGATCGAAAATTGCCCACCGCTCGCGGCAAAATCGCGACCCTTGAAGTTGAATTGGTAAGACAGGTCCACATGTAGGTCGACCACCGGCACGGAGACGCGCGTGGCCGCAGAAGAGGCTCGCGCCCCGAGCAACACCAGGGCGAGCGATAAAAACCGGGACCAGTCGGGCAACGTCCGTTCAGGATAAATCAAACGACTGCCCGGGTGTTGGCTCACGGCACGAAAACTGACTCAGTTTGCAACCCTTTTACTCAAGGTCACTGCCGGGGCGCCGTATCTTTCCAGAGGGTAATGCCAGCGACGAGCCAAATCCCGCCCACCTCTGAACGCCGCAGCAGTCGGCGTGACGCCGAAGTAAAGCGGATTCTGTTCGTGGACGACGACGAGCTGATTCTGCGCAGCATCGATCGTGTGCTGCGGCGCCAAGCGCAAGAGGACTCCTGGGAGATCAGCTTCGTCACCGACGGCGCCGGGGCCCTCGAGCGACTCGAGCAGAAGCCGTTCGATGTCATCCTGGTCGACGCGCACATGCCGCGAATGAGTGGGACTTCGCTGCTACGCCGGGTTCAGGAGTTGAACCCAGGTATCGTTCGTATCTTGCTGTCCGGGACCACCGACCTCGGCGTGTTACGCGCGGCGCTGCCCTTCGCCCATCAGTTCATCGCCAAGCCGTGCGATGCCCAGCTGCTGAAGACGACGTTGGTAAACGCCTGCGGCTTGCGCGCGATCCTCAACCGACCTGAGCTCCGGACGCTAGTCGGCAGTACCAACGAGCTCCCTGCTGCACCGCGGACCTACGTCGAAATCAACAACGCACTCAGCAACCCGAACGCGAGCACGCGCACTGTTGCCGAGATCGTAGAAAAGGACATCGCGCTCTCGGCGCGCGTGCTGCAGCTGGTCAGCTCGGGCTTCTACGGTCTGCCACGGCAGGTGAGTTCGATCGGGGGAGCCGTGGCGTTCCTGGGCGTCGAGGCGATCAAGGCGATTGTGCTCTCGATCGAGATCGCCAAGATGTTCCCCGCTGCGCGCGCGATCCCGGATTTCTCGATCGACGCCTTGCAGCGACGTTCAGCGACTGCCGCGCAACTGGCCAAGCGCTTGTTGGGCCACGAGTCTGGGGGAGATTCGGTGCTGATCGCGGGCATGCTGCAAGACGTGGGGCAGCTGATTTTCGCCTCGCGAGCAGCGCAGCGCTTCTCGATAGCGCTTTCGAGCAGCTCACGCGGCAGGACCCCGCTATACGAGGCAGAAGTAGAACTATTCGGCTCGACCCACGCCGAAGTTGGGGGCTATCTGCTCGGGCTTTGGGGCCTGCCCCCAAGAATCGTGCACGCGGTGGCGCACCACTTGGAGGTGGTCGACGGCGCTCGAGTCTTCGACGCCGCCGCGGCGCTGTACGTCGGCAACCTGCTCGCGCAAAACCCCGAAGTGCCGGCCTTTGACGAACTCCCCGCGCGCACGATTGGCATCGATCTGTCGTACCTGCGCGCGCTCGGCGTCGCGCATCAGCTCGAGGGCTGGCGCAAAATTGCGCGCGAAATGGCCAAAGGCGGCGCGCAGGCCCGGCTCGCCGCGCGCGGCTGATCGACCGCAACTCGGCGCGAGCCGCGGCTTACGCCCAGCAAGGCGCTATTTGGGAGTGATCGGAACGATCGCGCTGCTCCTTTCCTCTCGATCACCGGCCCCTCAACAAGCAAAGACTGGGGCTGACGGCAAGTTCAACGCGAGTCCGCTTTGCCCATGTCCAGCCCATGTGCCTGCGTCGCGAAATCGATCACTGCTCACGCCACTTGATGTTGCAGCCAATGCTGGGAATTTGGTCGCTCGTGGGCGAAGCGCCAAGAAGCAGCGCAGCCACCGCAGCGCGGGCATCGCGACCCGTCACGGGCTCATCGTTTCCGGGTCGCGCACCGTCGAACTGGCCGCGGTAGGCGAGTTTACCGAATCGATCGAATATATAGAGGTCGGGGGTGCACGCCGCGTCGAAAGCGCGGGCGACGGCTTGGCTCTCGTCGTAGAGGTAGGGGAACACGTAGCCCGCCTCCCTAGCCTCCGCGCTCATGGCTGGCGGGGCATCCGCTGGGTAGGCATCGGCGTCGTTGGAGCTGATCGCGACCATGCCCACCCCTTGATCTCGGCAGTAGCGGCCGAAGTCCGCGATGCCAGCGCGAATGTGCTTCACGAACGGGCAGTGATTGCAGATGAAGAATACTACCGTGGGCCTACCGGCCAAGCTCGCGGAACTAACGACTCCACCGTTTACCGTGTCTGGCAGCGAAAACGCGGGGAGTTCAGTGCCAAGTGCCAACATGCGAGAGGGAGTGCGGGCCATTTTCGCGAGTTTGTGGCCGGGCGCGCGAAGCGTCAACTGCGGTCACTGAACTTTGCTCGGCAGCACCGCGAACTGTTCGAAATCGTCGCGTTGGTACAAAAACGCATAGGCAGCGCGGCTCGACAGCACGCGTTTTACGTAGCGGCGCGTTTCGACGTACGGAATCAATTCGATCCACAGATCGAAGTCCGCGTTCGGGCGATCCCGTAACCAGCGCTTGGGGTTGCCGGGACCTGCGTTGTACGCGGGGATCGCCAGCAGGGCATTTTCCGGAAATGCCTGGGCGAGCCGAGCCAACTCGCCCGTTCCGAGCGTGATGTTCAGGCTCGGGCGCTTGAGCGACGCGCGATCGGACGGCAGCCCGAGGGGACGCGCGATGCTTTTGGCGGTTGGAACGATCAACTGCATCAGGCCGTACGCTTCGGCGAAGCTTTCCGCGTCCGGATCGAACGCCGATTCCTCGCGCATGATCGCGTAGATGAGCGCCGAGCTCTGGCCGGTGCGCTTGGCCTCACGCAGCACGATTGGCTGGAAAGGCGCAGGATATGCCAATTTCCAGGCATCGAGCCAAGCATCAGCGGGCCAAGTCGAGGGCGCGGCCGAGAGCGCGCGTCGAGCCGCTGCGTGCGATAGTTTTACCGAACCAGCCTCCGCGTACAACTTGGATAGCCCCCACAAAATCTCTGGGCGCGAGCTGTCGGCGAGACCGAGCGCGTCCAGCTCTCGGGCGCCGTTCTCGAGATCGCCGACCCCGAACAACTCGAGCGCGCGAGCAAAGCCCGATCCGGAAAACTCCGTGCGATTGGTGACCACTACCGGTCCGCTGGGCACGGCCGCCAGCGCGCTCGCCAAGATTGCGCGAGCGCGCTCGGCGTCGACGGCGTGGAGCGCACTGTACGCGCTCAACATGTAATAAGAGAGCGGCAAGTCGCGGATCAGCGACTCGTACTCGCCGAGCGCACGCTCGGCCTCACCGGTGGCCGCCAGGGCACGCGCATGAAAATAGCGCTCGCGGCCTGCGAAGTCCGCAGCCCGTGCTGCCACGCTGAACTTGTTGCCCAGCACGCGTTCCAAGACGCGCGCCGCGCCTTGGAAATCTTGCTTGTCCAGCCGGCGCAGGGCGAGTCGGAAGGAGCCTTCGGGCACCATGTCGCCATCCGGGTAGTCGTCCGGCAGCGCGCTCAAGAGCTCGGTGAAGCGCGCCTCGACGCCCAACTCGAGATACGACAATGCGCCGTACAAGCGTGCGTCATCGGCCAGCGAGTTCTTCGGGGCGTCTTGTTCCAAGGCCGCGAAGCGCTTGACGGCCAGCATGTGCTGTCCGTCGCTAGCAGCGGCCTTACCCGCTGAGAACTGAGCGCGCGCGCGCAAATCGGGATCTTTGCACTGACCAAGCAAGGTTTCGAACATCTCGCCGGCCCGCGCGTAGGCGCGAGTCGCTGCCAGCGCTTTTCCCGACAAAAATTGGATCTCGCAGCCGACGCTGCTGGCTCTCTCGGCCTCGGGCAGCGCCGCCAGGGACTGCTGGGCAGCCAGCTCGGCTTCGGCAAAACGACGAGCATCCACCAGCGCGCGCACTCGCTCGAGCTGCTCTGCCGGATCGCGTTCACGATGTTGCGCTTGGAGTGGTTCGGGCAAGAGGCCGAGCGCGCGCGCCTCCAGCGCCAGTGCACTCTGAAGGGTGAGACGCAGAACATTGGGCTCGTTTTGGATACGCCGCGAAAGGCTCAGCGCTTCCAAGATTTGCGCCGAGCGATCGCCCGCGTCCGCGGCGTCGAGCAAGGTCGTTGCCAAATGCAGCTCGCTCTCCGCACGGTCGGCGCCCGCTGGAAGCGCTAGCACCACGTGCTCGTACGCAGCGATGGCCGCACTGCGATCGCCCTGGACGCGAGCCGCCTCGGCGAGCACCGGCCACTTGGAGCGGGCCACCGGCTCGCTATCCGAGACCGCAGAGCTACGCGCCAAGACCTCCTTCGGACGGCCAAGCGCAAGCAGCGCTCGCGCTTCGCCCACGCGCGCGTAGCTCACGAGTGGCGACGCGCCTTGGCTGACACGCGCATAGGCGGCCAACGCCGGACCGAACTCCCTCGCCTGCTCGTGCAGCCGAGCGAGCAGAAAATCATAGCGAAAGCGCTCGCCTGCGGGAGGAGGTGTCTTTTCGAGCCAACTGGCGAGCTCACGCGCGGCGTTCCCGGGCGTGCCCACGTCGAGCGCAGCCGCCACCGACGACAGTTCCGGAATCGTCAACAGAGGCCGGAAATCGCTGAGCGAAAATAGCGCACTCTCGACCGGAACCGGGGCACTCACGGCAGGCGCAATGCGAAACGGCGGCGCTTTGGCCACTCGCCCTTCGGGCTCCTGTCGTGCCTCGCACGAAGCAAGCAGTATCGCCAGCGGCAAGACTGCCCAATGCGAATGGCGGACAGCCATCAGCTGCGCCGCGATGGGAAGTGGCTTGCGGTCCATTGCTCGGCGGCGGCTTCTTCCTCGGAAAGCTCGTGCGCGGCAGCGCGCTGGGCCCGAAAGGTTTCCCGGTGAGTATCGATCAGCTTCGCTTCGTTGCTCGCGCTGGCCAGCGCGCGGCGCGCGGCGGCTTCGGCAACCACCGCAGGCGCCTCTGCCTCCCGGGCGCGCCGTTCCTGCTCGGTCTTGACCGCAAGCTCCGCGGCGGCGCCCTTCTGCCAGTCACCGACGATTTTCAGATCTCCGGCGCGCACGAGCCCGTCGTCCAAGCGCTCCTGCTCGGCTGCCGATAGCGCCAAGAGCCGCTGTTCGGTGCTCCGTCGGGCGGCCTCGGTGCGAACGGCCTCGTTGCGCGCCCGCGCCGCGCTCTGTGCGCGCTCGCCCAGCACACGCGCCTGGCGATCGACGCGCTGTTGACGCAGCCAATGCAAGGCTTCGAATGGGTAACGGTGACGCACGGACCGGAGTCTAGCAAAGCCAGGAGGGGCTACCGGGCACTTGCAATTTTTGGGCACGTTTTCCACGGTTTCGGCTCGGGCGAGCCGAGCGATTCCGGTGTCCTAGCCGCCGTCGACGAGATCGACCGGCGTCTCGGCGCGCAACCGCGCAATGAAGCCTTCCAGCGCCTTGGCGCGGCGTTCTTGGTACAGGCGTTGGCGGATCACCCCCTCCACGGAGCTCAACGGGCTCACCGCGCCCGCGCGACGGCTGATCAGACGTAGGATTTCGTAGCCGGATTCGGTCCCGATCGGCCCCGCTACGTCCCCAGGTGCTCTGAGGGCCAGCGCGGCTTGGACGATGGCCGGCGGCAGCCGGGAGTTCTTGTCGACGAAGCCCAACCCGCCGCCCCTCGAACGGGTTTCTGCGTCCTCCGATTGGCTCGACGCCAGTGCTGCGAACGCTTGGTCGTTCGCGGGTGCGAGGGCCCTAGCTTGCGCTGCGATGTGCTCGGCCAGCTTGGCGTCCGACACCAGGACGTGACGCACTTCTGCCGCCTCGGGCAACGTGAAGTCAATCGCCTGGCGAGCGTTGTACTCGCGTTCGACTTCGTCCTGGCTGATCGCCTCGGGCGAGCCGGCCTTGCCGAGCGTCTGATTGACCAGCTTGGTGACCGCAATCTGCTGCAGAGCGTGGATTGCGTCGGGATCTTTGGTGTACCCGGCGCGTTCGGCAGCCTGCGCGAGGAGCTCGAAGCGGACCAAGCCGTCGAGCAGCTCGCGCCGCGCCTGCGGACTATCGAAGCGCTGCGCCGAGGCACCGGGGTCGCGCCCGATGGCTCGCTTGAGATCGTCCTCCCGCAACTCGACCTGACCGACACGTGCAACGAGGGCGCCGCGGCTTTGGCCAGCGTCGCCTGGCGCGTCACTCGGGTCAGCCCTTTTCGAACACGAAACGACTAGCGCTGTCAGCAATAGTCCGAACGTTCGCGTGAGCATGGGTGAGCACGAATAGCAACGGGCAGGCCTAGCGCAAGGCCGGAGCTGCCCGTTCGTCAGTGATGAACGCGCACCAGTCAGTGCAGGCGGACGATGCGCCCCTTGAGCGGCGCCTGCAGGGGATTGTTGTGCTCCGTGTACTCAATCAGCGCGTCGAGATCGACCATGCCGCCAATCTGGTTCGTTCCGCTCACGAACGTCGTGAAACCATCACCGCCGGTCGCCAGAAAGTTGTTGCAGGTGACCGAGTAGACCAGAACCGGGTCGAGCGCGACGCCTGCGGCGTCATGAACTTCGACGATCCGACCACCGACCGGGAGAGCTGCATCCCAACTATAGCCGAGCCCGGAGATCTGAAGGAAACGCGTCGCGGTCGGTTGCCACTGCTGCTCGAGCAGCGCTTTGATCTGGGCGCCCGTCATGTTCAGCTTCACGAGCGTGTTGCCGAAGGGCTGAATCGTGAACAGATCGTTCCAGGTGATGTTGCCTCCACCCGCCGGCACGACCAGATCGGCACGGATGCCGCCGGGGTTCATGAACGCGAACTGCGTGCCTTCGGCCAGGTTCTGGGAGTCGGCGATGATGTCGCCGAGATCGGACTCGCCCGCGCTATTTTGACTCGCCCGGAAGGTGCCCGACGAAAAGCCGACGATCTGGCTGGTTAGCGGCAGAACCCGTGCCTCGGCAGCCGCGGTGAGTGCCGCCGCGGCGGGATCCGGGGCGTTGCCCGGCGCCACGTCGGCAAAGGTGGTCACGATCTTGGCCGATTTGGTGACCACGTCTTTGCTGACCGGGTCGATCGTCAGATCGATGTCGTCGTAAGCCGTGCTGGCTGAAAACGCCTGGGTGAGCAAGATCTTCTTCCCGTCATTGTTGGTGACGAGCAGATTCGTGAACGAGTGCGAGTGACCGCTGACCACCACATCGAATTCGCTGTCGAGCCGCGTTACGACGTCCAAAATATCACTGCCGTTGATGGCGGAATTGGTCAACGCGGTGTTGGTCGACGTCGAGTACGACGACTGCGAAGTGCCCTGGTGGATGAGCAAGACGATCGTTTTCACGCCCAGCGCTTTGATTTCCGGCACGTAGCTGTTGGCCGCGTCCGCCTCGTCCAGGAACTTGAGACCCGCCACGCCAGTTGGGGTCACGATGGTCGGCGTCGCTTCGAGCACCGCGCCGACGAACGCAATCGGCACGCCCTGAACGCGCTTGATCACGTAGGGCGGCAGGATCGGGCGACGGGTCACCTCGTCGACGACGTTCGCCGAAACATACGGGACGCGAGCTCCTTTGTACGGATCTTCCAGGAACGGGCCGGACAGGTGGTTGCCGCCATTGAGCAGGCGGAGCAGTTCGGTCTTGCCCTCATCGAACTCGTGGTTGCCCAGCGTGCCAACCACGTTGCAGGCCGAATTCAGCTTGTCGCCGTAGGTGCAAGCGCTGTTTGCCAGCATGTTGAGCCATTGAATCGAAGGCTCATCTTGCAAGAGCGCTGAGGCGGCGGGTGAAGCGCCCACGTGGTCGCCGGCGTGAACGATGATCGTTTGATTCTCGATGCCGGTTTGCGCCGCCTTGAGATACGCGCTGAGAACACCCGCGCTGCCGACCGGGCGACTGCTGACCAGCTTGCCGGTCGAGAGCTGACCGTGAAAATCGTTGAAGCCGAGCAATTTGACTTTGAGATTGCCCCCTTGGCAAAGCGTCCCGTCGGCTACGGTGGAATGGCTGCACGTGGAGGTCGGCGTGCAGACGTCGGTGGTGCAGGGGTTGGCGTCGTCGCAGCCCCCGGCGCACACGGGTTGGCTGCAGGTAACGGTGGCCGCGACGGAATCGGAGCAGTTCGCATTCGCGTCGCCGTCCGATACTTCGAGCGTAAGTGTTGCGATGCCGGCCACTGTGCAGGTGAAGGTCGGATTTTGCGACGTTGCACTGCTCAGCGAGCCGCTCGAGGCAGTCCAGCGATAGCTGAGGGGCGAGGGCGCCGCGTCGCTGTCGTGCGCTGCGGCATTGACGACTACCGACCCACCAACAGCGAGCTCGCTCGGAGCCACGTTGAGGCTATCCACGACCGGACATATATTGAGCACGCCGTTGACCATCACGCTGCCCGTCTTGGGCGGCTCTTTACAGATCAGCGCAACACTCACTGGAGTGGTCTGGCCTGCCGTGACATTGAACGTTGCCGATCCGCCGCACGCCAGCGAGGAATCGGCAGTGGTAGCCGACAACGTGATCGCGTAACCCGAGCCCGCCGGGATCCCACCAATGAGCCCGGAGATGGTCGAGCTTTGGCCGACGTTGAACGTGCCCGTCTTGCTGAACGATGCGGGGCCGATGATGGTGTAGCTGACTTGGGTCAGCGTCACGCCAGAGGCAAGGGTGAGTCCGAGGGAGCCTTCACCGGCTTGCTCGCTCGCCGGCTGGCTCGCCTGAGGCGCGCCTTCGCTGCAGCCAACGATCGCCAGGCACAAGCCCAAGAGTACGGGTGACAGAACGGAAGATGACCTCAGTTTTCGCGCTTGCGTCACGGGAACATCCTTTTGATTTGGGAGTGCGGCACAGGCGCCGGAGCCTCGACAGCTTCCTCTGCAAGCCGAGGGCCAGTCATGAATGCCGCGAATTTCCGCACCATTGGCGGTATTACACGTCACTCACCGGCCGATTTTCGGAGACCGCGTTCCAGATTTCAGCGAGCTACTTTGGGCGGCAGCGTCGCTGCGACGCGAACCTTCAATGCGCCATGCCGCCGAGAAATCGTCACCGAAGTGCTGCGCTGTCGTCACACTGACGCGTGTGCCAATCGGCAACCAAGCAACCAAGCAATCAAGGAGGGAGGTGCCGATAGTCGCCTCGGCCGCGCCCTGCGCGCGAACCCTACGGGATTGGCGCCAACGCTACCCCACGGAACGCAGTATTCGCAGTTGCGGCTACCAGCAGCGTCGGAGTACCGGCGAATGCTCCGTTGTAGCCGCTGGCATCGACCAGTGATACGAGCTCGCCGCCACCTGCCGCTGCGCTACCCCCCTTGCGCGTTGCATAGAGCGTTACCGCCCCGGCCTTCACGCTGGCTGTCAGGCCACGATAGGCATCGGCCGCGGCCCCGACCGTGCCCTTGGCAACCCACGAGTTGGCAACCAGAGAGTATTTGGTAATGCCGAGGGCGTCGTCGGCAACGTACAGGACGTCCAGCCCCGGGACCGTGGCGTCGAGATCGGCAAAGTAAAAGCCGTAGGGGCTGCCGGTGAGCGGGAAGCCGCTGACATTGGTGATCGTTTGGCCAGCGGTCGTCGGCAGGCCGATACCCACTGCGCCGAGACGCACCGCAGACCCGGACGAATCGGATACGAAGAGTTGCGAGCCGAAGATGCTGACTTGGCGCAAGTTCGTGACCGTCGTGCTGAGCTGTGTGGTGGTGGCGGCGGAATTGCCGACCGTGAGGAAGCGCACGCCACCGGCGGCGCCCGCGAACCAGATCTGCGCGCCATCCGTACTGGCGACGCCGCGCGGATTGTTGCCGCTGACGCCATCCATCACTTGCGTCGTTGTATCGACCGAGCCGTCGGAGCCGATGCGACCCACGATGCGCGGCACGGCCGTGCCGGTCGTAACCGCCAGACCCGTGGTCGGGAGCGGGGCGTCGTAGCCAGTGAGCAAGACGAAACGCCCGTCGACGGAGCGCGTCATGAGCCCTTCGGAAGTCGCGGTTCCGCTGGCAACGAAGCGACGGTTGCTGCCGTTGACGGCGAGCGGCATGGCAATCGAACGCACGAACGAGCCATCCGTCGTGTACTCATCGACGAACACTGGGTTGCCGGTGTTGACGAGCGAGCCCGAGCCATCCCCGACTCGGTAAACGTCGAGGTGCACGGTTTCGCTTGCCGAGCCTCCCGCCCCCGCGGAACCGCTGGCGCCGCCAGCGCTCGCGCCAGCTGTGCCGGAGCCCGATCTTCCGCCATCGCCGAAGCTGCCACCCGACGGTGCGCCCGAGCTGCCACCCGACGGTGCACCCGAGCTGCCACCCGACGGTGCACCCGAGCTGCCTCCCGACGGTGCACCCGAGCTGCCACCCGACGGTGCACCCGAGCTGCCACCCGACGGTGCACCCGAGCTGCCACCCGACGGTGCACCCGAGCTGCCACCCGACGGTGCACCCGCGGCGCCACCGGTCGCGGCGCCTGCGCTGCCGCCCACTCCGCCCGCTGAAGCGCCTGCGGACGTTGCACCCGAGCTGCCGCCCGCTCCGTCTGCCACGGCGGTGCATTGTACGGTGATCGTGCGGAGATCTGCGCAACTTGCGAGCAGGTCGCCGTCCGATGCCGAAACGCTCACCAGCGCCGAGCCGGGCACCAAACAGGTGAAGATCGGGGCCGGGCTGTTTGGATCGCTGAGTGAGCCCGAACTCGCGCTCCAACGATAGCCGAGCACCGAGGGGCCTGCGTCAGCGTCATGTGCGCTTGCGGACAAGGCGATCGCGGTGCCCACGAAAGCCTCGGCTGGATTTGCGCTCACCGCATCCAGCGAGGGGCATACGTTCAGGGCGCCATTGACGAGCACGCTGCCGGTTCGCGGAGCTTCGTGACACAAGAAGGCGATGGCTACCGGCGTTGTCTGGTGCGCGACGACGTTGAACGAGGCGGTGCCGGAACAGCTGCTCGTGCCCTCCACCGAATTTGCAGCCAGCGTGATTGAATAGCCAAGGCCTACCGGCAACGGACCGATGAGCGCGCCAATCCGAGTGCTCTGGCTCAGTTCGAAACTGCCGGACTTCGAAAACGAGGCCGGCCCGATGATGGTGTACGAGATAGTGTTGAGCGTGACTCCCGGCGCGGCCTGGAGCGCAAAATCAACAGACCCTAACGATTTGCCTGCGAGCGCGGGTTGCGATTGGTCCGCAGAGCACGCGACGAGCGCCGCTGAGGCGCTCAGCGCCACAGTGGCGAGGAACGAGAACTGGAGTCTTCGATGGCGCATGCTGGCGGTCTTCCTCTGCTCACTCGGGGGAGCACGGGCCACCTAGCAAGTTCGGTTCCTAACGCGGTCGCGCCAGAGCGCCCACGAAATGCCGGCATTTTGCGGTCGCCTCCGGACGCCTGTCTCCGGTTTTCGAAGGCCATGACCGGTTCCCGGAGGGCGAGCTTCGCCTTACTCGCCCTCGGCTGAGCGCGCGTGCCATTCCTGCAAGCTTTTCACGAGCTCACCGCGCTTGGTCAAGAGCGCGCTCACCTCCAGCGCGTCCACTGCGGCGGCCCCCGCAGCCATGGTGGTGAAGTAGGGCACGTTCGAGAGCAGCGCGTTGCGCCGAATCGAATAGCTATCGGCGATCGCCTTGGCGCCCTGCGTGGTGTTGATCACCAGCTGCACGCGGGCGTCGTGAATGGCATCCACCACGTGCGGTGAGCCTTCGAGCACCTTGTTCACGCGTTCCACCGGAATGCGGGAGCGGGCGATCGCGGTCGCCGTACCACCGGTAGCCATGATCGAAAATCCGAGGTTACGCAGCCGACGCGCCACCTGACAGGCGATCTCTTTGTCGTCGTCCTTGACGCTGATGAAGGCCACGCCGTGATCGGGTAGCCGCACACTCGACGCGGCCAGCGATTTACTGAACGCCAGCGCGAAGCTGCCGGCGATGCCCATCACCTCGCCCGTGGAGCGCATCTCTGGGCCGAGGATGGTGTCGACCCCCGGGAACTTCTGGAACGGGAAGACCGACTCCTTGACCGCAACGTGCATCGGCAGCGCACCGTCGAAGATGTTCAGCTCGTCCAACGTCTTGCCGACCATGACCTTGGCCGCGATCTTGGCGAGCGGACGTCCAGTGGCCTTGGCCACGAACGGCACCGTGCGGGAGGCGCGCGGGTTCACTTCGAGCACGTACACTTCATGGTCCTTGACCGCGAACTGCACGTTCATCAGCCCGACCACGTTCAACTCGAGCGCGAGCTTCTTGGCTTCGTCTTCGATCTGCGCCACGACCTTGCTGTCGAGCGTGTGCGGGGGGAGCACGCTGGTCGAATCGCCGGAATGTACTCCGGCTTCTTCGATGTGCTGCATTACCCCGCCGATCACGGCACGCTTGCCGTCGCACACCACGTCCACGTCGACTTCGGTGGCGTTCTTCAGGAATTGATCGATGAGCAGGATCTGCGAGCCGCCCTCTTCGCGCGCGGCGTCAATCGCCAGCTGCACGTAGGCGTCGAGCTCGCTGTCCGACCAGCAGGTCATCATTGCGCGGCCGCCGAGCACGTAGCTCGGTCGTACCAGCACCGGAAAACCGATCTCGGTCACGATCTTGCGTGCCTCTTCGATGCTGCGCGCGATGCCTGCACGCGGGCGCTTCAGGCTCAGCTTGGTGAGCAACGCGTCAAAGCGCTCGCGGTCCTCCGCGCGATCGATGGCATCTGCGGTCGTACCCAGCAGCTTGATGCCGGCTTTCTCCAGCGGGACGCTGAGCTTCAGCGGGGTCTGGCCGCCGAACTGAACGATCACTCCCAGCAGCTCGCCCTTCGACGCTTCCTCGCGACAAATGGCCAGCACGTCTTCGAGCGTCAGCGGCTCGAAGTACAGGCGATCGGAGGTGTCGTAGTCGGTCGACACGGTCTCCGGGTTGCAGTTGACCATGATCGTCTCGAGTCCGAGCTCGCGCAACGCGAAAACGGCATGGCAACAGCAGTAGTCGAACTCGATACCCTGACCGATTCGGTTCGGGCCACCCCCCAAGATGATGACCTTCTTCTTGTCCGAAACCTCTGCCTCGGACTCGGTCTCGTAGGTGGAATAAAGGTACGGAGTCTTGGCCGGAAATTCGGCAGCGCAGGTATCGACCCGCGCGAACACCGCGCGCACGCCGAGCTCGTCGCGCAACTTGAAGATCTCTTCCGGGGGCTGACTGCGGAGCGCCCCGAGTTGCACGTCGCTGAAGCCGAGGCGCTTGCTCTCGCGCAACAAGGCTGCATCCAAGCTGGGCGCGTTCTTGATCTTCTGCTCCTGCTTCACCAGCCGCTCGAGCTGAGCCAAAAACCAAGGGTCGATGCCGGTGATCTCGTTCAGGCGCTCGGTGGAGATGCCGTGGCGCAGTGCATCTCCCACGTAAAATAGGCGCTCTGCGGTCGGCACGCGGACCGCCTTTTCGAGCGCGGCCCAGAGCTCGTCGCCAACGGGCGGCGGCAAGGTCGGCTTCGGTTTGGCCAAGGGCGGCGCGTCGTGCGCCAGATCGCGAGCTGCATCGGGGGAAAACTTCAAGCTCCGGTAATCGATGCGGTCGAACAGGCTGACGAAACCGGCCTTACCGGTCTCCAGCGAGCGCGCGGCCTTCTGCAGCGCTTCGGGAAACGTGCGGCCGATGGACATGGCTTCACCGACGCTCTTCATCTGCGTACCCAGCCGGGCATCCGAACCAGGGAACTTCTCGAACGCGAAGCGCGGCCACTTGACGATCACGTAATCGATCGTCGGTTCGAACGCGGCGCTGGTGCCAGTGATGTCGTTCTCTAGCTCGTCGAGCGTGAAGCCCACCGCCAACTTGGCAGCAATCTTGGCGATCGGATAACCCGTGGCTTTGGACGCCAGCGCGCTCGAACGCGAGACGCGCGGATTCATCTCGATCACGAGCACGCGACCGGTCTTGGGATCGATCGCGAATTGCACGTTCGAGCCGCCGGTTTCTACGCCGATTTCCCGCATCACGCCGCGCGCCGCATCGCGGAGTCTTTGATACTCGCGGTCGGTGAGCGTCATCGAAGGCGCAACGGTGATCGAGTCACCCGTGTGCACCCCCATCGGGTCGAGATTCTCGATCGAACAGATGACGATGAAGTTGTCCGCGGCGTCGCGGATCACCTCGAGCTCGTACTCCTTCCAACCGATCAGGCTCTCTTCGACCAGCACCTGGTGTGTGGGTGATTGCAGCAGCGCCCAGTCCAATTTGGGCGCGAGTTCGTCGGCATTCTCGACCACAGCACCGCCGGAGCCGCCCATGGTGAAGCTCGGCCGAAGAATTACGGGGTAGCCAGTCTTCTCGATGATCGCGAGCGCCTCGGCCAAATTCTCGCAGTGGGCAGAGACAGGCGACTCGAGACCGATGGCGGTCATCGCGTCTTTGAACAGCACGCGGTCTTCGGCTTTGCGAATCGCATCCACCTGCGCGCCGATCAGGCGTACGCCGTGCTTCGAAAGCACGCCCTTGTCGTGCAATTCGAGCGCGAGGTTCAGCGCGGTCTGACCGCCCAGGGTGGGAAGCAGGGCGTCGGGGCGCTCGCGCTCGATGATGGCCGACACCGTCTCGACGGTCAGCGGCTCGACGTAAGTACGTCGGACCAGCTCGGGGTCGGTCATGATGGTCGCTGGGTTCGAATTCACCAGCACCACGTCGTAACCGAGCCCGGTCAGGGCTTTCGCTCCCTGGGTGCCGGAGTAGTCGAATTCGCAGGCCTGACCAATGACGATCGGACCAGAACCTAGCAGCAGAATCTTGCGGATATCGTTCCGACGCGGCATCGAGGTGCGCCCTTACCACACGCCGGTGCGCGCCTAATGCTAAAAACCGGGCCAGGCGCGAAACCGGCCAGTGCCGGATTGGGTTCACCGCGCCAACGCCAGTCGGTCACCCCGATGTCAAAGTCCGCCGCCTCCGCTTGGCCATCGGGCCGGTGGTCGCATCGACGGTAGGCCGGTCATCAAACGCCAGATCACTCGCGTCCCACGCTTGACGAGGCTCGAAGCTTCGTCCATAAGTCCGCCCCCCGGCCCCTTTTTGCGGTTTGTCCGCGTGCCGGCTTTGCGAAGGTGCTAAGGCCCTTCGCCTCTCGGAGTCGAATTCCCATGCCGAAGATGAAGACCAATCGCGCTGCCGCCAAGCGCTTCAAAGTGACTGGGAGCGGTCGCGTTCGCCGCCCCAAGGGCAACGCACAGCACGGGATGATCGGAAAATCGCGCAAGCGCCGCCGTCGCCTCCGCGATAACGACATGGTCGATTCGGCCATGGAGCACCGAGTCAAGATCATGCTCCCCTACGGGTGAGCCGGGAATTTAGGAGAATTTAGAATGTCTCGCGTCAAACGAGGTCCGTCGCCCCGCCGCCGCCACAAGCGCGTGCTGGACCAGGTCGAAGGTTTTTTCGGAGGCCGCAAGAACCGCTATCGCCAAGCGATGCGGGTTCTGTGGAAGTCCTGGCAGTACGCATACGCCGGCCGCAAGCTGCGTAAGCGTGATTTTCGAGTCTTGTGGATCGCGCGCATCAATGCGGCGGCTCGTGCCAATGGCACCAGCTACTCGCGTCTGATCGCCGGTCTCAAGAAGTCTGGTCTCGAGCTCGACCGCAAGATCCTCGCCGATCTCGCCGTGAACGACACGGGTGCGTTCACTCAGCTCGCAGCCCTAGCCGTAGCCAAGTAAAAAGCGTCCCGAGCCGCCGTGTCCGACCCGACGCTCGATATCGAGGCGGGCCTCGCGGCCTTCGGACCGCGTGCGCGTGCCACCTTCGAAGCTGCTGCAAGCGAGCAGGAGCTTCGAAACGCTCGCGCCGAAATTCTGGGCAAGAAGGGCAAGCTCACCGAAATTCTGCGGAGCTTGGGCCAAGCGCCCCCTGATAAGCGGCGCGAGTTCGGCGAACGCGTCAACGGCGTCCGCGCGGAGGTGGAGTCGGCCTTCGAGGCCCGGCTGAACGCGTTGCTCGGCGCCCTACGCGCCGCAGATCTGAACGCCCCGCCGTTCGACATGAGCTTGCCGGGTCGCGTTACCGAACGCGGTCACCACCACCCGATCACGCAGGTGACCAACGAGATCCTGGAGATCTTCCGCTCGCTCGGCTTCGAAGTGGCGTGGGGCCCACAAATCGAACTCGAGTCGCACAACTTCACCAAGCTTGCGTTTCCTCCGGACCACCCGGCCACGGACATGCAAGACAGCTTCTGGGTGAAGGTCGAGGGCAGCAAGCCAGGCGCACGGGTGCTCCTTCGCACGCACACCAGCAACGTGCAGGTGCGCGAGATGAGTACCCACACACCGCCGATGGCGATCGTCAGCGGTGGTAGCGTGTTCCGTCGCGATGACGACGTGACCCACTCACCGATGTTCCACCAGATCGAAGGCTTCCTGGTCGATGAGCGAGTGAGCTTCGCCGAGTTGAAGGGCGTGCTGACCGAGTTTGCGCGGCGCCTGTATGGCCCCAACACGCCCGTGCGCTTCCGCCCGAGTTACTTCCCCTTCGTCGAACCCGGCGCCGAAGCGGACGTGGGCTGCGTATTTTGCAGCGTCGAAGACGGCACGCGAGCCAGCTGCCGCGTGTGCAAAGCCACGGGTTGGCTGGAGATCCTCGGCTGCGGCATGATCCACCCAGATGTCCTCACTCACTGCGGCATCGACCCCGAGCGCTACACCGGCTTCGCCTTCGGCATGGGCGTCGAACGGGTGTTGATGCTTCGCTACAACATTCCGGACATCAGGCTCTTGTTCGAGAACGATCCGCGTTTCATCGCCCAGTTTTGAAGTGCGGCGCGCGGGCACGCTCGCAACAGCACCCTCCCGGTCATAAAGCGACACAGAGCCCGGCAAACTTCGCTGATTGGTTTTGGGCCCCGCGGGTACCATCACCGTATGGATTCCTCCGAAGCCCGAACTTCCTTCCTGGAGTGAGACAGCGTGGGTCTCAGCCAAGGAACCCGGCGACGTCAGAATCTGATCGCGCGGGCGCCAGCGCGACATTCTGATCCTAGTGATGCTGGGATCGCCAACTCGTGTGCCGCGTGGCGCACATCGCAAATCTTGCGCAGCCACACGCGCCGCTCGTCACGCCTACATCAGGATTTGGCGTTTCTGGCCGGCGAGCCTTGACGCAATGGCGGGCGAGCCTGAAATGAATAAGACGAATTTCGGGGGCGGAACTAACGGGCAGGAACAAACCAGCCGTAGACTTTGTCTAAGAAATTGAGGCGCCCCTGCCGCCACCCGGGGCCTCAGTCAAGCCAGTTTTAAGGCTTTTGTAAAATCGGCCCGTCGACCAGCGAATTCGATGAATCTGTTTCGGCACGTTGACCGTACTGTTAATTGAAGAGTTTTTTCAACCCCCTGGCCCAAATGACTTCCAGAGCTCCCCAAACGAAAACATCCGCCCCAGCGTCGGGCGCGAAAAAACTGGGCGCGCCCGCGCAACTCAGTAGGGAAGCAGCTCCGTCGAGCGTCAAACGTCCGGCACGCAACTTGCTGAAAACTCCTCAGATGACCAAACCGGAACAAGAATCGACCGAGCGTCACGCCAACCCGGGCGTGGCGGCTCACCCCGGTGCGCGATCTAGCTCCAGCTCCTCCCCCTCATCCCGCAAGGCAGCCATGTCCAACAAGACCGCTCCCGCGAAAGATACGACCCAAGAATACCGAGAGGATTCCGTTGAGGACACCGCGGTTCGTCGTTCTCCCAAAGGAGTCACCACCGAGTCTTCGTCCGAGGACGGCCCGGAGGAAACGCCGGATCTGGCAGCAGACGCAGGCGGTTTCGCATCCGAGGCACCCGCTGCCGGCGTCGTCGACGGCTCGAGTGATTCGATGCTCTCCCGGTACTTCAGGGAGATGGCCACCCACCAGGTGATGGGACCCGACGAAGAGCTGCAGGCGGCGCAGGCAGTCGAGAACGCAGAGATCGACCACTGGGCAGCTTTGCTCGCCTATGTGCCCGCTGCCGAACACGTGCTCGAGCAGCTCGAGCGTGACGTATCCTCGCTAAATCCGGAAGAGCGTCCGGAGTTGTCGCAGGTTGCAGAGCTGCGGAAGCTGACCAAGGTGTACCGCAAGCAGCGCTCGAAGCTGCATGCCGACCAATTGCGCCAGTGGACCGAGCTGACCGAGACCCTAGCGCGCGACATTCGTCTGCCGGATTCGGATCGGATCTGGATGTCTAATGCCAACCGCGCAGCTCGCGACGTAGTGAACGACGCACCAGAAGAAGATCCGGAACGCGTGGTGGTGCCTGACACCCAGGCCTACCGCCGTTACGTCGAGCGAGTGAAGACCACCGACAACACGCAGCGTTTGGCGAAGAATCGCTTCGTGAAGGCAAATCTGCGGCTCGTGGTCAGCATTGCGCGGCGCTACAACCGCGGTCGTCTGCCGCTGATCGACCTCATTCAGGAGGGCAACATCGGCCTGATGAAAGCGGTCGAGCGCTTCGACCACGCACGCGGCTACCGCTTCTCCACGTACGCTTCGTGGTGGATCCGGCATGCCATCAGCCGTGCATTGGCCGACAAGGGCCGCGCGGTCCGCATCCCGGTGCACATGCTGGACACGTACAACCGTGTCGCACGTGCCACGCAGACCATCATCGCCCGCACCGGCAAGGAGCCGTCGGTCGAGGAGCTCGAGAAAGAAACCGGTGTTCCTCGTGACAAGCTCGACAAAGTTCGGGACCTGTACGCTGATACTCCGTTCTCCCTCGATCGGCCCGTAGGCGACGAAGACGGCCGACGCTTCATCGACTTCCTGGTCGAGGAGAATTCGTTGTCCCCGTACGAGAGCCTGGCCAACCAAAAGTGGGCCGAGGAGGTCAAGCGTCTGCTCGACACCCTGACCCCGATCGAATCGCGCATCATTCGCTGGCGCTTCGGCCTCGACAACGAGGACGAGCTCACGCTCAAGGAGATCGGCGATAAGTACAATCTGTCGCGCGAACGCATCCGCCAGCTGCAGGAGCAGGCGATCGGCAAGATTCGTCGTCAAATGCGCGATTTTTAAGTAGATTTCAGGCTCGAGTCCGCGCGCCACCAGGCGCGGCGGTTACCCCTGACACCCCAACCGAACCCCCGGCCCGGCAATGGCTCGGGGGTTCGCGCTTTTGTGTCGGGGAAATGTGCCCCTGTGGAAGCGCTCCCGAAACTTGTTTCGGCGCCTCGCACCACCGAGAAAGCAGTTAGATTTCGCGCGGTTACCTGCTAATCCGCGGTCGAGAATCGAGCTTCTCTTTACATTTTTGAGAGTCGAGCGCATAAGCGCGCACGCGCAGGCGGAGATTCCTCCGAAGGCGTCGGACCCGTTCGCTCTTTGCGGCATCACGGGCAAACCCAACAGGCTCGCTCTCGTAGCCCGCGGGTGAAGGGATCCGTCCGAACCAGTTTCGGCCTCGCCAATGCTCCCTCCCCCCCTACGAATTCGCGCGGCGCTCGGCGAAGCACGCGTGACCAGCCTCGGTTTTTGGTGATGAATCTGTTCGTATTCCCGCGCTGGGCCAATAAAACTCGGCAGATCGCAGGAGTCGTGCTCGGAGTCGCGCCGATCTACTTGATCGCGCTCATCTGGTACGGCGCTTCTCCCAAGACGACGGATGTCGGCTACATGCCCGAACAGCCGGTCCCGTACAGCCACGCGCTGCACGCCGGCCAGCTCGGCATCGATTGCCGGTATTGCCACAACACCGTCGAGGACAGTTCGCATGCGGCCATCCCACCGGCTCAAACGTGCATGAACTGTCACAGCAAAGTTTGGACGACCAGTCCCAAGCTTGCGCCGATCCGGGAGAGCTACCAGACGGGCCGGGCCGTCGAGTGGGTGAAGGTCCACGATCTCCCCGACTACGCTTACTTCAACCACAGCGCCCACGTGACCCGCGGCATCGGCTGCGTGAGCTGTCACGGCCGGGTCGATCAGATGGAAAAAGTTTACCAGCACGAGCCGCTCAGTATGGGCTGGTGCTTGGACTGCCATCGCAACCCGGAGCCGAATCTGAGGCCGGTCGAAGAGGTCACCAACATGACTTGGGCACAGCCGAATCCCGAATTTGGCAAAGAGTTCCGCGAGAAGAACCACATTGCTCCTCCAACCGACTGTTCGACATGTCATCGATAAGCGATAAGTCCAAAAAGAGGCTCAGCGTTCTGTCCAACGCTTCCGACGCGTCTACCGCCCCTGTTTCGGTCGGCGTAGGCGATACCTCGAAGCCAACCTACTGGAAGAGTTTGGCGGAGCTCGAACAGAGCCCGGAGTTCCTGGAGCTGGCCGCGCGTGAATTCGCGGCGCCGCTCGACCAGGAACCGCCAAACTCTCCCGGTCGCCGGCGCTTCATGCAAATCATGGGTGCCTCCATGTCGCTGGCGGGCTTGGATGCCTGCCGCTGGCGTGAAGACAAGATCTTGCCGCTTTCGCGCAGGCCCGAAGGTACGATCCCGGGCTCCAGCCGCTACTTCGCCACGGCAATGGAGCTCAACGGCAATGCCGTGGGCCTGTACGCGTCGAGCTACGATGGCCGTCCGATCAAGATCGAAGGCAACCCAGCACACCCGGACAGCCTGGGCGCAGCGGCGGCCTTCCATCAGGCGACGGTGCTCGGGCTGTACGATCCCGACCGCAGCAGCAGCGTCGTGAGCGGCGCGGGCGCCGCGCGCAAAGCCAGTTCCTGGAACGAGTTCGGCAAAGCGCTGGGCGAGATCCTGAGCGCACTGCGCACGAGTGCTGGCGCAGGCCTTCGGGTACTGGCCGAACGCAGCTCTTCACCCAGCCTGGCGGAGCAAAAGCGACGGCTCTTGGCGGCCTTCCCGCAAGCCAAGTGGGTCACGTTCGAGCCCACTGCGTCCGACGGTCCGCGCGCGGGCAGCGTGCTCGCGTTCGGCAAAGCCTACCGCTCGCACTACGCGTTCGATGCCGCAAAGGTCGTGGTCACGCTCGATGCAGACGTGGTGCATCCGACCTTCCCCGCGGGGCTGGCCAACGCACGCACGCTGACCAAAAATCGCCTGCCCGAGGCCGGCGAGATGAGCCGCGTATACGCCATCGAATCGTGCGTAACGCTCACGGGTGGCATCAGCGATCACCGCTTGGCCGTGAAAGCCACGCTGATCAAGTCGGTCGCTGCGTACCTCGACGCTGTCGTCAGTGCCAAGGCGAATCCGCTGCCCGAGTTCGGTGCCGCACAAGACAAACCCGCTGCCGAGTTCCTGAAGGACGCCAAGGTTGCGAAGTTCTTGGACAGCGTCGCGGCGGATTTGCTCGCGAACATCGGCCGCAGCGTGGTCGTCGCGGGTCAGCATCAACCGGCGCAGGTGCACGCGCTGGTGCATCGACTGAACGCGGTGCTCGGCAACGTCGGCCGCACGGTGTCCTACACCGAGGACACCGGCGCCGAAGCAGAGAGCGACCTCGCAGCGCTCAAGTCCCTGACCGAAGAGCTGAACGGCGGCAAGGTCGAGGCGCTGCTGATCTTGGGCGGCAACCCGGTGTTCACGGCGCCCGCGGATCTGGCCTTTGGCGACGCGCTCGCCAAAGCCAAGAGCAGCATCCACCTGAGCTTGTACGAAGACGAAACCTCGCTGCGCTCGAGCTGGCACTTGCCCGCCGCGCACTACCTGGAGAGCTGGGGTGATGCACTGTCGTGGAACGGCACGCTGAGCATCGTCCAACCGTTGATCGCACCACTTCACGGCGGCAAGAGCGCACTGGAGATCGTGGCCGAGTTTGCAGGCACGCCCGAGCCAAAGCCGCTCGACCTCGTGCGCGCTGGCCACCCCGAGCTCACGGCCGAACATGCCTGGCGCAGAGCCTTGGCGAGCGGCGTGGTCGACGGCACTGCGGCCGCGCATGCGGAGCCGAAGCTGCAAGCCCTGGGCAAAGTCGCGCTCGTCGAGCCGGAGCTCGGTGCACTCGGCGGAGCCAATGGCAAGCTCGAATTGGTGTTCTCGGTCGACCCCAAAATCTTCGACGGCCGCTACGCCAACAATGCTTGGCTGCAAGAGCTGCCCGAATCGATGACCAAGTTGACTTGGGACAACGCCGTCATGATCAGCCCTCGGACCGCCAAAGAGCTGGGGGTAAACGATGCTGATTCGATCACCGTCAGCGTCGGCAACCGACAGATTACGCTTCTGGCGCTCATCGCGCCGGGGCACGCGGACGGCTCGCTGCGCATCACGCTCGGACACGGCCGCACCGCGGCTGGGCACGTGGGTGGCCTGGTCTCCGAGAGCATCGACCCGGTGGGCGCCAACGCTTACGCGCTGCGCTCGGCCGAAGGCTATGAGATCGCCACGGGCGTCAGCGTGCAGAGCCACGGTACGGTCTCGTACCGTGTCTCCAGCACGCAGGACATCTACACCGTCGGCGAGATCGGCCAGCAGGGCACGCAAGAGCGCCTACCCGCACTCGTTCGCGAGGGCACGCTGGAGGAGTTCAAGCATGACCCGAAGTTCGTCGAAGAAATCGTCGAACACAATCCGCTGCTCAGCTTGTGGGTGCCGCCGGTTTCGTACGACGGCCACAAATGGGGCATGAGCATCGACCTCAACAAGTGCATCGGTTGCTCCGCGTGCGTCACGGCTTGCCAGGCGGAGAACAACATCCCCGTCGTCGGCAAGGAGAACGTCGCCAAGGGCCGAGAGATGCTCTGGCTGCGCGTCGACCGCTACTACAAGGGTGAGCCCGAAGACGCAGAAGTCTCGTTCCAGCCCATCCCCTGCCAGCAATGCGAGAACGCCCCGTGTGAGCAGGTGTGCCCCGTCGGTGCGACGATGCACTCGAGCGAAGGCCTGAACGACATGGTCTACAACCGCTGTATCGGCACGCGCTACTGCTCGAACAACTGCCCGTACAAGGTTCGACGTTTCAACTACTTCAACTACAACCTCGACACGATCGGCGTCACTCCGTACACGCCCACCGATGATCCGAAGGCCAAGGTCAAGGCCATGGTCTTCAACCCCGAGGTCACGGTGCGCTCGCGCGGTGTGATGGAAAAGTGCACGTTCTGCGTGCAACGAATCCAGAACGTGAAGATCAAGGCGAAGAACGTGAAGCGCCCGATCGAAGACGGCGAAATCAAGACCGCCTGCCAGCAGACCTGCCCGACCGGCGCGATCGTCTTCGGCGATCTGAACGATGGCAAAGCGCAGGTCACCGGTCTGCAGCGGCTGCCACGCTCGTACGCGCTGCTCGGTGAGCTGAACAACAAGCCTCGCGTGCAGTATTTGGCTCGTATCAAGAACCCGAATCCCGCTCTCACCCCGGCCGAAGCCCACGCGGAAGCCTCGAAATCGGAGCATGGCTGATCCATGGCTATCAGCGACGTAAATCCCTACGAAGCGCCGCCCGCGGGCGCGAACATGTTCGCGCGCATCACGGACAACGTATCGCGCATCGCCGAAACGCCGACGCCCCCGCGCGCCTGGTACATCGCTTTCGGTTTCGCCCAGCTGCTGCTCGTCATGTTCATGGGCAGCCTCGGCTACGTGATCTGGAACGGCATCGGCGCCTGGGGCAACATGATGCCCGTGGCCTGGGGCTTCCCGATCGTCAACTTCGTGTTTTGGATCGGTATCGGCCACGCCGGCACGTTGATTAGCGCCGTGTTGTTCCTGTTCCGTCAGAACTGGCGCACGGCGATCAACCGCTTCGCCGAAGCGATGACGATCTTCGCGGTTGTCTGTGCCGGCATCTTCCCCGGCATGCACATTGGCCGTCCGTGGCTGCCCTACTACATGTTTCCCATCCCCAATCAGATGAACATGTGGCCGCAGTTTCGGAGCCCGCTCGAGTGGGACGTGTTCGCCGTCAGCACCTACGCCACGGTGTCGATCCTGTTCTGGTATATGGGCATGATTCCGGATTTTGCGACCTTCCGCGATCGCGCCACGACCACCGTTCGGCGCGTCGCTTACGGCATAGTAGCCATGGGCTGGCGCGGCTCTTCTCGTCAGTGGCACGTGTACGAACGCGCGTATCTAATCTTGGCGGCACTGGCCACGCCGCTCGTGCTCAGCGTGCACTCGGTCGTCTCCTTCGACTTCGCAACCGCGCAATTGCCTGGCTGGCACACGACGATCTTTCCGCCCTACTTCGTCGCGGGCGCCATCTTCGGCGGCTTCGCCATGGTGGTGACGCTGGCGGTCCCGGCGCGCCAGTTCTTCGGGCTCAAGCGCATCATCACCATTCGTCACCTCGAGCTGATGAACAAGGTGATCATGGCCACCGGACTGATCGTTGGTTACGCCTACGGCATGGAGTTCTTCGTCGCCTACTACTCGGGCAACAAGTACGAAGTCTTCACCTTCGTGAATCGTGCCTTTGGTCCGTACGCCTGGGCGTACTGGACGATGATCACCTGCAACGTGCTGCTCCCGCAGCTGCACTGGCTGCCCAAGTTCCGAACCAACCCGTGGTGCACGCTGGCCATCGGTTTGGTCGTGAACGTGGGAATGTGGTTCGAGCGCTTCGTGATCATCTGCACCTCGCTCAGCCGCGATTTCTTGCCTTCGAGCTGGGGTTACTTCATCCCCACGCCTGTCGACTTGATGACGCTAGGTGGCAGCTTCGGTCTGTTTTTCACCTTGTTCCTGTTGTTCTGCCGCTACCTACCGATGGTAGCCATGGCCGAAGTCAAAGCCTTCAGCCCTGCTGGCCACGCCCACGGCGATCACTGAGTACGACCATGAGCGACGAGCATAAACCTGCAGTCAAAGCTGGTCCCGCACCGGTACACGGCCTCCTAGCCGAGTACGACACCCCTTCGCAGATCCTGCATGCGGCGAAGGAGATTCGAAAGGCCGGGTTCACCAAGTGGGATACCTACACGCCGTTCGCAGTGCACGGTATCGACGAAGCCATGGGCATCAAGATGACGATCTTGCCCTGGTTCACGCTGTGCGCCGGTCTGATCGGCCTGGCCACTGCCATTACCCTGCAGTGGTGGACGAACGCCTACGACTATAAATGGATCATCAGCGGCAAGCCGTTCTGGAGCATCCCGGCCAACGTGCCGATCATGTTCGAGCTGACGGTGTTGCTCAGCGCCATCACCACGCTGGTCGGCATGCTGCTGTTGAACAATTTGCCGCATCCCTCGCACCCGCTGGATCAGGTCCGGCGCTTCGCGCGCGTGACCGACGACAAGTTCTTCTTGATGATCGAGGCCAGCGACCCGAAGTTCGACGATGTCGAGACTCGCCAGCTCCTGGAGAGCACGCACGCGCTTGCGATCGAAGCCGTTCTAGAAGATCGCGTCACCGAGGAAAAGCTCCCGACCGGTCTGGTCTACGGCTTGATCATCGTGGCCGTGGCCTCGGTGGTCCCCTTCGCGTTGGCCGCGAAAGCCCGCTACACGAAGAGCGACAGCCCGCGCATCCACCTGATTCAGGATATGGATTCACAGCCGAAGTACAAGGCACAGCGCGAGAACTCGTTCTTCGCCGACAACCGCGCGACTCGCCCGGCGATCGACGGCACCGTCGCCGTGGGCGACGCGCGCGATGACGACAAGTTCTACAAGGGTAAAGACGGCGCGGCTTGGGCGCGTACCTTCCCCAGCCAAATCGCGCTCAATGAGGCCACGATGGACCGCGGTCGTCAGCGCTTCGGCATCTACTGCACGCCTTGCCACGGTCAAATCGGCCTGGGCGACGGCATGGTCGCCAAGCGTGCGGATTCGCTGGCGCAGGGCACCTGGATCCCGCCAACCAACATGACGCAGGAATACCTGCGGCAGATGGCGGTCGGCGAGCTTTTCAACAGCATCAGCAACGGCGTACGCAACATGCCGAGCTACGCGGCCCAAATCAAAACCGAAGATCGCTGGGCGATCATCATGTACGTGCGTGCCTTGCAGCGCAGCCGCAGCGGCAGCGTGAACGACGTTCCGCCGGATGCGCGGGCAAGCCTCAAGTGAGCCGCAAAGGACCCTGACGGAAAATGGCAAAGGTCAGCAAAGTGAGTAAGGGCAGCGGCGACGGCTCTGTCGCCGGCGGTGACAACATCCGCTTGGCCGAGCTCGGGCAAGCGTTGTTCGTCAAAGCGGCGGGCGTCGGCATCGTCGCGCTGGGCATCAGCGCGTTTTTGGGCGCGGGCGAGAAGGACGGCTGGAACCGCTTCTCGCACTCCTACCTGGTGGCGTTCGTATGGGTGATGACCATCGGCGCGGGCGCGCTTTGGTGGGTCACCATCCAAAACATCGTCAACTCACACTGGAGTATGGTGATTCGCCGAGTCGGGGAGCTGATCGCCAGCAACGCGCTGGTGCTCGCCGTGCTGGCTCTGCCGATCGTGCTGCCGCTGATCCTGGGCAACCCAGTGATGTACAAATGGGCAGACAGCACCTTGATGCAAGAGAGCGAAGAGCTCGCAAACAAGGTCGGCTACCTGAACCCCAAGTTCTTCGCGATTCGCTTCGTCGTCTACTTCGGCTTCTGGGCGCTGCTCTCGCGCTTCTTCCTGAACCGCAGCCTGAATCAGGACAAGGAGTCCGAAGCCACCGCGGCCAAGACCGTCGTCACCATGCGTCGAGTGGCGGGCCCGGCGATGATCGGCTTCGCGATCACCATTACTTTTTGCGCGATCGACCTGATCATGTCGCTCGACCCGAAGTGGTTCAGCACCATGTTCGGCGTGTACTATTTCGCCAGCTGTGTGTTGGCGATCAACTCCTCGCTCGCGCTGTCGCTGATGTGGCTGCAGGGCAAGGGACGCCTGACCTCGAGCGTGACCGTTCACCACTTCCATGATCTAGGCAAGATGGTCTTCGCGTTCACGATCTTCTGGGCCTACGTGGGCTTCTCGCAGTTCATGCTGCTTTGGTACGCGAACATCCCGGAAGAGACGCTTTGGTTCAAAGAACGCTTTGCCAATAGCTGGGGCACGCTTTCCTGGTTCTTGCTGTTCGGACACTTCGTGATTCCGTTCTTCGGTCTCTTGTCACGCTGGGTCAAACGCAACAAGAAGGCGCTCGCCTTCTGGTGCATCTGGCAGTTGGTCATGATCTACGTCGACATGTACTGGCTGGTGATGCCGACCTTGGGCGTGGATGAAGTACCGTTCCAACTGATCGACCTGACCTGCTGGATCGGGGTACTTGCGCTATTCGTGGCCGGCCTCGCCTACCGCGCCAAGGGTCTGGATCTGCTGGCCAAGAACGATCCGCGCCTGCCCAAGTCGCTTGCCTTCGAGAACTTCTAGGAGATTCGGATGTCCACGGATCCTTCGAGCGTAGATACCGGGGCCGAGGTCGCAGGCACCGAGGCTGATAAAATCAATACGGGTGCCCTTGGCACCTTGGTCGCCGTCGGCCTATTCGCGATGCTGTCGATTACCGCTGCCGTGACCGCGCTCGTGCGCCACGACATCGAGGTCGAGGAAGCAATCAAGAACACTGACGCCAATCAAGTGGTCGGCGAACTCAAGGCCGCGCAGCAGGGCGCGCTGAACGGCTCCGCTCGCTACGTCGACCGCGGCAAAGGGCTCGTCTCCTTGCCCATCGATCTGGCCAAAGGCTTGGTCGTAGGCGAACTGGCGCGGGATCCGAGCAGTGCGACACCCGCGGCCAAAGCCGACGCAGGCGCTGTCGAAGTAACAGGCGCAGCCGTGGACAGCGGCGCGGCACCTGCCAAACTGACGACCGAGCCCGCGTCGGACAGCGGCAAGACTCCGCCGGTCAAGCCGGAGACTGGCCGCGAAGTCCAGAAGCGAGCGCCGGGCAGCTCGAGTAAGCCGACCCCGGTTCCGACGCCAACGCCCACGGCGGCAACGCCGGGCGCGGAAGCTCCAGGCCCCACGAACAAGTGAAGCACTGAGCCCCGAAGCATGGTCCAACGCCTCCCTACCTCGATTCTGACTGCCCTCACCTGCGGTCTGCTGTTCGTCGCTTCGGCGGCGCGCGCTGATCTGGTGCCGCAATCCGAGGTAATGGAACGCAAAGAGCCGCTGCCGCGCAGGCTCGTCGGTGTCGACGTGAAGGAGCACCTAGCGGCTCCAGTGCCGATGGACCTCGGCTTCATCGACCAAGACGGCAAGCCCGTGACCCTCAAGGATTACTTCGACGGCAGCCTGCCGGTGATCCTGACCATGAACTACTCCAACTGTCCGATGCTGTGCAGCTTACAGCTCACGGCGTTGGTCGAGGGCTTGAAGAAGGTCGATTGGACGATCGGTAAAGACTACCGAATCGTTACGGTCAGCTATGATCCGACCGAAACGCAGGAACTCGCGCACCGGACCCACGCTCGCTACATGGCGCAGTACGGGCGCCCCGGCTCCGAGGGCGGCTGGCACTTTCTGCACGGGTCAGAGAACAACGTGAAGGCGATGGCCAAGGCACTCGGCATCTCCTACTCGTACAACGAGGCCCGCAAGGAGTACGTGCACCCGGCAACGGTCGTGCTCAGCACTCCTTCGGGCAAAATCGACCGCTACTTGTACGGACTCGACTACCCGGAAAAGACGCTGCACCTGTCACTAGTCGAGTCGTCCGAAGGCAAGATCGGCACGACCGTCGATCAATTGATCTTGTTCTGTTTCCACTACGACGCCAATGAAGGGCGATACGCACCGGTCGCGCGCAATATCATGCGCGCGGGCGGCGGCGTCACCGTATTCATGTTGGCCGGATTTTTGACGATTCTTTCGAGGCGCGACAAGAAGCGCAAAAACGAGAGCGAAGAAGAATGACCTCCATGTCCACCATCCTCGCGTTCGCCGCGTTCGAGCCGAAGCTGCCCAAGCTGCCCGATTCGCCATACTTTTGGATGCCGCCGAGCGCGTCCGTCACGACCGGCAACACCGACGCGCTGTGGGAGTTCATGCTCTGGATGTCGCTGTTCTTCACGGTGGCGATCTTCTGGGCAATGCTGCGGTTCTGCACCAAGTACCGCGCAAAATCGCGCGCGGCCAACGAGATCGCGGAGAAGACCAGCGAGCACAACACGATGCTGGAGCTCACCTGGTCGATCATCCCACTGTTCATCGTGGTGCCGTTGTTCGTGGGCGGCTTCAAAGGCTTCGTTGATTTGCGAACGCCGCCCAAGGGCGCCATGGAGATCCACGCTCAGGGCCAAAAGTGGAAGTGGCTGTTCAGTTATCCCGGACTCGGCTCACCGGACGACGTGCTGCACGTCCCGGTCAACACCCCCGTGCGCATGGTGATCAACTCAGTGGATGTGATCCACTCGCTGTACATCCCCTCGTTCCGTACGAAGATGGACGCGGTGCCGGGCCGGTACACGGACCTTTGGTTCAAAGCCACCGAAGTCGGGGAATATCCGATCTTTTGCGCGGAGTACTGCGGCACGTCCCACTCCGACATGATTACCAAAGTGGTCGTTCACCCCGCGGGCGGCTACGAAAAGTGGTTGGCCAGCACCATCGCGGCCGCCGATAGCCTAACCGGCAAAGATCGCGGCGCGATGCTGTACGAGAAGCAGGGCTGCTCCACTTGCCACAGCACCGACGGTTCACCGAAGGTCGGGCCGTCCTGGAAGGGCATCTTCGGCAAGATGGAATCGATGACCTCCGGCTCCGCGATGAAAGTCGACGAAAACTACCTCCGTGAATCGATGATGGATCCCCAGGCCCACATCGTCATGGGTTTCGCTCCAGCTATGCCCACCTACCAAGGCAAGCTGAGTGACAAAGACATCGATGGGCTCATCGAGTTCATCAAGAGTTTGAAATAAAGGAACGGAACCATGGCATCACCCAGCGCAACGGCCGACGTAGTCGCGCCTCGTTCCAGCGGCTCGGACAACTACCTGACCCACGACAAGGGTGTCTTGTCTTGGATCTTCACGCTCGATCACAAACGCATCGGCGTGATGTACCTGTGCTCGGTGCTGACTGCCTTCGCATTGGGCGGCTTCTTCGCGCTTCTCGTGCGCACGGAGCTGCTCACGCCCGGGCACACGATCATGGATCACGACACCTACAACCAGATGTTCACGCTGCACGGCGCGATCATGGTGTTCTTGGTGATCATCCCCGGTATCCCTGCGGCGCTCGGCAACATCATCATGCCGCTGCAATTGGGCGCCAAAGACGTCGCCTTCCCGCGGATGAATCTGGCCAGCTACCACCTGTGGATCGTGGGCGCGTTGTTCATGCTCAGCTCGCTCGCGATCAACGCGGTCGACACCGGCTGGACCTTCTATACGCCGTACAGCACCACTACCTCGACCGCGGTAGTGCCTGCGGCCTTCGGCGCCTTCATCCTGGGCTTCAGCTCGATCTTCACGGGGCTGAACTTCATCGTCACCATGCACAAGATGCGGCCACCAGGCATGAACTGGTTCCGCTTGCCGCTATTCTGCTGGGCGCTGTACTCGACCGCGCTGATTCAGGTGCTCGCGACCCCGGTGATCGGCATCACCCTGCTGATGATGATCATCGAGCGCACGGTGCACATCGGCATCTTCGACCCCACGCTCGGCGGCGATCCGGTGCTTTTCCAGCACTTCTTCTGGTTTTACTCGCACCCCGCCGTGTACATCATGATCGTGCCGGCCTTCGGCGTGATCGGGGAAATCATCCCGGTTTTCTCGCGCAAGCGCATCTTCGGCTACAAGTTCATCGCCATCAGCAGCTTGGCTATCGCGTTCCTGGGCTTTTTGGTCTGGGGCCACCACATGTTCGTCAGCGGACAATCGGTGTTGGCAGGTACGATCTTCAGCGCGATCACCTTCTTGATTGCGATCCCGACGGCGATCAAGGTCTTCAACTGGATCACGACCATGTACAAAGGCGTGATTCACCTGGACACGCCCATGTTGTACGCCCTGGCGTTCCTGTGGGTGTTCACGATTGGTGGCTTGACCGGCGTGTTCTTGGCCGTAATGAGCGTCGACGTACATTTGCACGACACCTACTTCGTGGTGGCGCACTTCCATTACGTGATGATGGGTGGGGCAATCACCGCGTTCATGGGTGGGCTTCACTACTGGTGGCCCAAATTCACCGGCAAGATGTACCCGGAGAAGGCCGGCCGGATCGGCGCGACCCTGGTGTTCTTGGGCTTGAACGTCACGTTCTTCCCGCAGTTCATCCTGGGCAGCCGCGGCATGCCGCGTCGCTACTATAACTATTTGCCGGAATTTCAGCCCCTTCACGTGCTGTCCACGCTCGGTGCGTACACGCTCGGGCTCGGCTTCTTGCTCACCGCGTTCTACCTCTTCAAGAGCCTGAAGAACGGCAAGACCGCCCCCGCCAACCCCTGGGGTGGAGCCACCCTGGAGTGGCAGTGCTCTTCGCCGCCGCCTTACTACAACTTCCACAAAGCCCCGGTGATCTCCGCAGGCCCCTACGACGGTTACGAGAACCTGATGTATGACGAAGCGATCGGCGGTTACATCCCCCGCAAGTCGCCTTCATCGACCTGAGACCGCGCTCACTCCCTTCGCTACATTCGAAAATCGGACGACACCATGAGTGAAAGCACATCGGAATCCGCGACCACGGCGCCCAAGCACGGCGGGCACGGCGCGGCCGCGCACGCGCCTGCGCATGGCGCCCATGACGCGCATGGGCACGGTGGCCCCCACCTTGCCCATCACTTCGACACGTACCAGCAGCAGTTCGATGCCGGAAAGCTCGGCATCTGGCTGTTCCTGCTGACCGAGGTGCTGTTCTTCTCCGGCTTGTTCTGCGCGTACACCGTGTACCGCGGCATGCACCCGGAAGTGTTCGTGTACGCGCACTACTTCTTGAACACCGCGATGGGCGCGATCAACACCTGCGTGCTCTTGATCAGCAGCCTCACGGCGGCCTGGGCCGTGCGCAACGCCCAGCTTGCCCAACGCAAGCTTCTGGTACTGAACATCACGATTACCATCTTGTGCGCCTGCACGTTCATGGTCGTGAAGTTCTTCGAGTACGAGCACAAGTTCCACGACGGACTCCTGCCCGGCCCTGCCTTCCATCCGACCGAACAGGTCTGGGAGCTCGAAACCTTCAAGCATAAGCACCCCGAAGCCGCAGAGTACGCGGAGAAGCTGACCAAAGCCGCCGAGGCCAAGGACAAGGCGAAAGCCGGGCCGAAGCTGGCGGCAGACGCCTCGGGCGCAGCAGAGACCATGGTCTTCGAACGCCCAACGGAAGAGCAACTCGAGCCACTGATCAAGGCGGGCGTGATTGGTCCGGCCGCAGAGGATCAGACCCGCCCGTCCCGACCGCGCAACGCGCACGTCTTCTTCAGCATCTACTTTTTCATGACCGGCCTGCACGGGATCCACGTGCTGGGCGGCATCGGCGTGTTCATCTGGCTGCTACTGCGCGCCAACAAGGGCGAATTCGGGCCCAAATACTTCGGTCCAATCGACTACGCCGCGCTGTACTGGCACTTGGTCGATCTGATCTGGATCTACCTCTTCCCCCTGCTCTACCTGATTCACTGATTCGCGGGGGATCCTCCCCCGCCCCGTTGAAGTGTCCCCCTCCGGGGATCACGAAGCGCGTAATTCAACGGGGCCCCACCCCCGACCTTTGGGGAACCACCCAAAGAAAACGAGACTGGGGGCCCCGACCCCAAACGGACGGCTGACCATGGCAAACGAAGACACGCCCGAAAACGCCGACAAGGAACCGAAGTCCATGCAAGGCTCTTCGGAAGAGCAGCCGCTGGAACCGCGTCACGACGCGACGGCTCCGAATCCCAACCTGGAACCCACCGAGCAGGACGAGCCCGAAGAGGCTGCCCGCCGTGATCCCCCGCCCCCCGCAGACGGCCATGACGGGCACACCGACCACGGCTTGGCTCACACCATGCCCGTATGGATGTTGATCGCCGTGCTCGGCGCATTGATGGGCCTAACCGTCTTGACGGTCAGCGTCACCAGCTTCGACCTGGGCAGCCAAGGCAACCTCGTCGTGGCGATGGTGATCGCGACCATCAAGGCCGCGCTCGTCGTCACCTTCTTCATGCACTTGCTGTGGGACAAGAAGTTCCACCTGATCCTGTTCCTCACTGCCGTGCTCTTCGTCGTGCTCTTCCTTTCGATGAGCATCACCGATCGTGGTGAGTATCAGAAGAACATCGACCTGTACCAGAGCACCACGGCGGCGCCGAGTAAGTAGGCGGGCGGGGGGGGGACGCGGCGCTGCCCGCGCGGGAGAGTTCGGTTGAGATTTTTGGCCGAGCGGCTTTCTGTAGCGCTGGGCCGCCCGCGCTTCGTTGAAAGATCGCACGCGCCTGCTCGGTCAGTTCTGGTGGGCCCAGCCTCATTCGTTTGATCGTGATCTGATCGTGCCAAGGTCAGAAAGCTCGACGTATTTCCGGTCTTCTGGGGATCTTGGCGCCCTGGCGGTTAGCTCCGGGAGCCAACCAGGGCTGGCAACATTTTCGCACTTTGAGCTGCGCTGCTGGAACGCGGGCGCCCTCCCCCAGCGTTAGGTCGCGTCTTTGGCGAGGGTGCGGGCGACATTGGAGACCACTTCGTCCACTCGCTTGCGGACTTCGCCGTGTTTGCCGGTGATGCCGGAGACGATCAGCGAGAATGCGACCGGCGACGAGCCGTCGGGGCGAAATGTGTAACCGCTGAGCGCGATCACGCTGTCGAGGGTGCCGGTCTTGGCGTGAATCGAGCGCTGTTTCTTGAACGGCAGGAAGCGATGCTTGAGCGTGCCGTCGACGCCGCCTACTGCGAGTTGATCGACGAATACTCGACTCAGCGCGGGGTCTTTGTAAGCGCAGAGCAAGGTCTTTACCAACGTGTGTGCGCTGACGCGATTGGCGTCGAACAGGCCGGAACCGTTGCTGATGCGCGTGCCGACATCGAGTGCTTCGATCTCGCGCAGATAGTCGAGTACGACGGCCGCGCCGTTGGCGCTGCTACCGGGTGTGCCTTTGATTTTCGCGCCCAAATCTTTGAGCAAGGTCTCGGCGTAAAAGTTGTCACTGTCCTTACCGAGTTCGGGCAGGATCTCGCTCAGCGGTCGTGATTCGTGCGTCGCGAGTTCCGCTCGCTCGGAGTCGCCGCCGACCGCGATCTTGCCGCTCATTTGAATGCCTTCGGCGGCCAGCGCGGCCTTCATGCCGTAGCCCGCGAGCAGGCTGGGATCTTCCACGCGGCGCGACCAGCGGAAAGCCGGGCTGTCTGCTTGAATCGCGCCGGCGACCAGCGCATTCAGCCGCGTTCCAGACTCTTTCAGAGTCAATTTGACGTTCTGCGCGCGCTCCATCTTCTCTGTGCGTACCGTCCCGCTCACGTCGACGAAGCCCTCGGGGTCGAACCAAACGCGCGCAGGTTGCCCCGCCTCGGTGGGGACGACATTCAATGTGGTCACGTTTCGGTTGAATGAAACGGCGCTCACCGGCGCGCGAAACGCAGCCCATTCCTGTGGTTGCTGCTCGAATGCGGGCGGCACGAAGTGCGCGTCGAAATAGCTTTGGTCGACCAGGAGCTCGCCGACGTGTCGGACGCCCGACTGAGCCAGGGTCTTGGCCAACTCCTGCAGATCGTCGCTGCCGAGCGAAGGGTCGCCGCTGCCGCGAAGCACCAGTTTTGCGACGGCGTCACCAGCGCGCGCGCCACACAACGCCGTTCTGAAGCGAAATTCAGCACCGAAATGTCGAAGTACCGCGGCCGTGGTCAGGATCTTCTGGTTGGACGCTGGATTTTCGGGTGTGTTGGCAGCCACGCTGCCGAGCACCGCACCGCTCGCCACGTCGTCGAGCTCCGCGCCCAGCTCGCCCCCGTTCTTTTTTACCCATTGCGCGAGTTGCGACAGCGGACGCTGGAACTCGCCGCCCTTCCAAACGTGGCTCGGTACCGCGAGCGATGGCTCGCTGACCGGTGATGGCACTTGTGCTGCCTCCGGCGCGATGCCGCCCGGGGCCGCGGCGATCGCGGGCGGAGTTGCTGGCGCGAGCACCGCACTCGGCGCTGCAGCCGAGGCGAGCGAAGCGGAGGGCGGTAGCGCGGCGCTCGCTTCTGCGAGCGGCGCACGCGGAGGCGGAGCCGCACAGCCCGTCAGCCCCGAAGACGCGGGCGGCGCACCACCAACGATCAGCACCGTAGCGACGAACGCGCACGGATAACTCAGCCGAAATGGGCGACTCTTCACGGGAACCAGTGGAGTATCCATGCCGGCTCGAGCTGGGCCAAATCCTGAGCGGGCAACGCGCAGCAGACCCCGTCAGCTTCCGCTTGCATCGCGCGCCGGCCTGGGTGCAGAGTCCGCTCCGCATGGCCCGCCGCTCCGCCATTCGTTCCATTCCGCGCGCAATTATACTGGCGGCCGCGATTTTCGGCCTGTTGACCGGTGTCTTGCAGCGATCAGCGGCCGCACAGCCGCTCGAGGCCGTGGGGATGGGTCCGGATCCCGCGGAGGCGCTGGCCCCCGGCGCGCGCCTCCCGCTCGAAGAATATCCGCCGCCATCGGCTCGCCGCAACTTGCTGATCATTGGCCTGGCCAGTACGGCGGTTTGGTACGGCGGCGCCCTGGCGGCGTCCTACGCCGCGCCTGATGCACCTGGCGCAAAAGACCTGCGAATTCCACTCGCTGGCCCATGGATGTCACTCTCGCACGCCGGTTGCGGCGGCGGTTCCGATTGCAACAAGCTGCTCGTCGTCTTGGGCGCAATCGCAACCACGCTCGACGGAATTGGCCAAGCCGCTGGGCTCGCGCTGTCGGCGGAAGGTTTGTTTATGCCGACACAGGAACCGAGGCGCGCTCACGCCGCGCTTCCTGCCAACCGTGACGCAGACTTCGCTTTGCGCCCCACCTTCGACGCTGGGAAAAACAGCGTCGGCTTTGGCGTGGTAGGCGTATTCTAAGAACGCTGTGCAGCGCTACTCGCTGCCAGTGACTACAATGGTCCAGATGCACGCGAGACGAACGCATGAAACGTGGAACACGTGATGGAGGTCCCGCGGTGAGTCGACGCACCAAGTTCGTCCTAGTCACGGGTGGAGTCGTCTCCTCGATCGGCAAAGGTCTGACCGCTGCTTCGATCGGAGCCTTGATGGAAGCCCGCGGGCTGACCGTCACGCACATGAAGCTGGACCCGTACATCAATGTCGACCCCGGCACGATGTCGCCGTACCAGCATGGTGAGGTGTTCGTCACCGAAGATGGCGCGGAAACCGACCTGGATTTGGGTCACTACGAGCGGTTCACATCGGCGAAACTGACGCGACGCGCAAATGTTACCACCGGCCGGATCTACGAGGCCGTAATTACCAAAGAGCGGCGCGGGGAGTATCTGGGCGCGACCGTGCAGGTGATTCCGCACATCACGGACGAGATCAAAGCGCGTATTTACGATGCCACGAGCGACGTCGACATCGCCATCATCGAGGTGGGCGGCACCGTGGGCGACATCGAATCCTTGCCGTTTTTGGAGGCAATCCGCCAGTTGAAGCTGGAAGCCGGCAACGGGAACGCGCTCAGCGTGCATGTCACGCTCGTGCCGCACATCGTCACGGCGGGCGAGCTCAAGACCAAGCCGACCCAGCACTCGGTTCGCGAGATGCGCGAGATCGGTATCCAACCAGACATTTTGATCTGTCGCAGTGATCGCCCGCTCGCCCAAGGCTTGAAGGAGAAAATTGCGTTGTTCTCCAACGTCGCGGTCGACAGCGTGATCTCGGCCGTGGACGTGTCGTGTATCTACGAGCTACCGCTGGTGCTGCACGCGGAAGGCCTCGACAATCAGATCGCCGAGCGGCTCAATATCTGGTCCCGTCAACCGGATCTGAGTAACTGGATCCGCGTGGTCGAGCGTTTCAAGAAGCCCGCCAAGGGCTCGGTGCGCATCGGCGTGGTCGGCAAGTACGT
>Ga0302323_100000272_pt1 | contig 39999 bp, 43 predicted proteins | sample Fen_T0_3_FD_201950 | JGI IMG/M metagenome (GOLD analysis project Ga0302323, IMG submission 201950) | Peat permafrost microbial communities from Stordalen Mire near Abisko, Sweden - Fen_T0_3 | ecosystem: Environmental > Terrestrial > Soil > Wetlands > Permafrost | place: Sweden: Abisko...
TCAGCAGGCAGGCCATCCGCGCGTAACCAGCGGAGCCGTACGGTGCGTACTGCCAACGCAGCGGTTCCACTAAAATGGCAGGAAACCCCCAGTGGCGAAGCATCGCGGCACCCACCTCCGCCTGCGTGCAGCCGAGCAACGCGCGTTCGCTTTCGACAAATTCGCAGAGCAGACCACGCGGGAGGAAGATGATGGAAGGCGCATGGCGCAAAACCCACTCGTCGATCGCCACGATGCCCGCGCTGTGCAGCAGTCCGACCGTGTAAGCGATGCTCGTGTCCTCGCCCGTATGTTCAGCCAGCAGCTCAGCGGCCAAAGCACAAGAAATTGACCAGCGCCACCATTCCTCGGCATCGAGCCCGTAAAGGCTCACCGGACGCGCAAAAATCTGCGATTTTGCCACCTGTCCGATCATCGCTGCAATGCGGTTAAATCCAACCAGGTTGATTGCATCTTCGATGGTTAGGCAATGTTCCCCATGCACGCCAGCCAGACGGTTCCCCATCTGATAAACGCGCGCCAACAGCCCCGCGTCGAGACGCAGCAAATTGCCAAGTTCCTGCAGAGACATTTTCGCCTCCTGCAAGACACCGCAGATGCACGGCAGGACGTTGGGCGCCGAAGGCAGGTTCGGCAGTTCAGCCGCAACCTCATCCGGCGTCGGACGCATCGAACAATCGAGGTTGAGGACAGCTGGAGGCATGGGCGTTATATCGGCCCATTGGGGTAAATTTTAATGCAAATTAGAGGACTCCCCCCTTGGCATTTGAAAATTCGACTGGCAAAACCCTCCCCGTCACACACGTTACAGGACAATGCCGATTTCAAATTTACAACCAACTGCACCGCTCACTTCACCGCGCTTCGATGATGACGACGACGACGAGAAGGAATGTTCGCCGGAGGCCAAGAACACCGGTCCCATCTCAGCCCTCATTCAGAAGAAATTTCTGAAGCAGCGGAAAATTTTCCTCTGGGGTGCGGTGACGGACGAAACCGCCAAGGACATCACCGAAAAGCTCCTTTTTCTTGAGGCCGACGCTCCCGGAAAGGAAATCTTTTTCTACATCAACACGCCTGGTGGCTCTATCACGGCCGGCATGGCAGTTTTTGATACGATGAAACTGGTCACCTCGCCCATCACCGTAGTCGTCACCGGTATGGCGGCTTCAATGGGTTCGATCCTTCTGAGTGGAGCGCCCAAAGGCCGGCGCCTGCTTTATCCTCATTCTCGGGTCCTCATCCACCAACCGCTTATATCCGGTCGCATGGTTGGGCCCGCAACCGACATCAACATTCAAGCGCAGGAAATGGAAAAAATCCGTGCCGAGCTCAACCAGATCCTCGCCGACGCCTCGGGCCAGCCGCTTGAGAAGATCAACCACGATACTGACCGCGACTTCTATCTCAACGCCAAGGAAGCCATCGCCTACGGCCTGGCCGATCGCATCGTGGATAAAGTCTAATCTCTACGCTTCATCTTTGGTCTTTCCCAAAGCCCGCCGGCCATCGGCGGGCTTTTTTGCGCACGTCGATTTATGAGCAGCGGCTTATGATTCAAAAGAAATAACCAACAGGCCCGAGGCCCCCCGGACCGCTTGTCATCTATTAAATGACAAATGCCTAGGTAAGTCCGAGCAAAAAGCAGCTTTCAATGGGATATGCGCCTAGGTGTTTGTCATTTAATAGATGACAAACGGTCGGATGAATTTTTCGGCGAGCAGGAACCCCGGGGAAGACCTACCGATCAAGATCTCTGCGTCCCCAGCGGGGTGAACGAGCGGCAAATTAAACTAGGACGGCACCGAAATGAGATAACATCGCGTAGGCACAGAGGACGTGGTCGGTTGCTCGCATGCAAAACCTTACTTATTAGGCGGCGTGGCTGGTTTTTGCTTTTGGACTTCCAGCATTTGCTTCCAAAGCCCCAAGAGGTCGGGATCTCCCGCAACTTCGGCGGCCTTCATTGCGGGCGGCAGCAACATCAGGCGCCATTCGAGAGAAAGGTTTTCGATCGCGAGCAATGTGCGGAAAATTTCTACCGCCGTCTTCGGAGCATTTGAGTCCGCGCAGAACTGCGCCGCTTGAGCGGCCACCGGCACGAGCGAAAACGGAACCACGCGTAAGGGTAAAATTGAATCAATGGTACGAACTGCGCCTGCCGTGTCACCCGAGGCCTTGAGCAACTCCGCAGTGCGCAATGCCAGTACCAGCCCCGGTCGTTGGCTCAGTTCCTCGACCGCGACCTTCACCGCGTCGCCGGTCTGGCCGGCCTGCATAAGCTGTCTCAGCTTTCTGAAGACCACGTACGGATAAAGTTCATCCGGCAGATCCCGCCGTCGCTGCCACTGCTCGGCCAACGGCACTGCGAACGGCCGGTAAAGCGGATCGCCAATCGCCACTGCCTGCCAGCTGAGCCCGGGAAGCGCAAAAAAGACCGCGTCGCCAAAATTCATTCCGTCCGCTAGCGCATGCACAAGCAGGTCTGGATGGTGCGTAAACGGCAGATAGGGTTCATAAACATTTCCCAGCGTAGCTGTCACCCCCCGGGCCGCAAGGGGTCCGCACCAATCGGCGTCGGCCGAGCGCAAGGTCTGCGCCGAGTAACTGTGAATATGGAGCGCGATCGCTCCAGGCGGAAAGTGGAAGCCCGGTTGAGTAAAAGGTCCGCAGACCGTGCCCGCGTACCAACCGAAATACAAAACCGGGGCATCGAAGCGTGCGGTGGCAGGAACCACCGTCGGCTTGCGATCAACGTCGCCATCGAATCCTAGCTCGTCGATTGAGCGAACCACTGACTCCAACCATCTATCCCCCTCAGGATGGAGGCCACCGATGTCGACGTAGGTCCGGCCAATCAATCCCTGCTGCTCGGCCTTGAGGGCGTTGTCCACGAGCGCCGCGGCATTCGAATAAGTCGGCCCATCAAGGCGGGAGACCTTCACGACCTGCGCCTCCTCAAGAAATGTCGGGTGCGCTTTGCCACAAAGCGGGTTGGAAACGAGAGCGTTGATGGCATATCCGCTCCGCGCCAACAGAGCGAGTTCGGCATCCACTGCCCCGCAATTCGTCCGGAACTGAGCACTGTTGGTAAAAGGCAGGGTTGCCTCGTACAGCGACTGATCGTGCGCGATGCGCAGCGGCACGCCTTTGCATATGACGAGATAGGCAATGCGATGCCCAGAGATGGCATAACGTCTCCGTCCTATTTTGTCGGTAAGCGATGTTTCGATCGCTTGAATCCAGTCACGCTTGATCAACTCATCCTGCGCGGGTTGATAAACTGCGTCGATAAACTGCCGCCAGGTAATGGTTTCGTCCGACGGCATCGGCAGCGCGAGCAAATTGGCCTCTGGTACATGTCTCTTCTCCATGTAATATCGGGCGAGTTGGAGCGACCCGGCATCATCGCGGTTGGCCAGCACGATTACCCGCGCGGATAGCGCTTCGTCCTCAGCCCCTGAGCAGACAGCCGGTGCCAGTGCCCAACTCAGCAAAATTAAGGTAAGAACCGCAAATCGCATCGCTCACAAAAACTGAGAGGAGTTGATTGCCATTTCGAGGCCTGAGTGGACGGTTACCGCGAATTCACACAGTCAGGCCTTGAAGCGACGCTCGAGGCACGAAAAGTCTCGAATCAATTGGCCCGGTATTTATTCCAACAATCTATGCGCAAATTTCTTTCGCTCTGCTTCGCGGCGACGGCGACCGCTTTTATCACCAGTCAAGCCTTCGCTTGGGATTACGAAGGCCATCGCACGGTGAACCAGCTCGCGCTGGCCTCGCTACCGGGCGATTTTCCCGCTTTCGTACGCACTCCCGAAGCACGCGAACGCATCGCGTTTCTGGCCGGTGAACCTGATCGCTGGCGCAACATTTCTGATCTCCCCCTGCGCCACATCAACCCGCCCGACCATTTCATCGATCTGGAAGATATTGAAGACGCCGGTATTTCGCTCTCTCAACTCATTGAGTTCAGGTATTCATTCACCGTCCAGCTCGCGGCCGGCCGCGCCGCGCATCCTGAAAACTTTCCGGCGATTGATCCCGAAAAAAACAGCGACCACACGCGTGAGCTGATCGGTTTTCTCCCTTGGGCAATCAGCGAATCTTACACAAAACTGAAGTCCGAATTCTCTTACCTCAAAACCTACGAAGAACTTGGTACGCCCGACGAAATTGCCAACGCGCGGGCCAACATCGTTTCCCTGATGGGTACCATGGGCCATTACGTGGGCGACGGTGCCCAACCGCTGCACACCACCAAGAACTACAACGGCTGGGTCGGCAAAAATCCGAAGGGCTACACGACGGCACGGACGTTTCACGGCTGGGTCGACGGCGGCTTTTTGCTGAAGACCGGCGGGATTTCGCCCGCCGCGCTGGTCGCTCGTTTAAAACCCGCCGCCTTTCTCACGCCACCGAGCAACGCAGGCGGCCGCGATGCGATGTTTGTCAATGTGCTCAACTACCTCGTCGCGCAGCACGTCAAAGTCGAGCCGCTCTACCAACTGGAGAAAAGCGGCGATCTCAACGCCGATGCGGCTAGTTTCGAAACCGGCCGAACTTTTCTTGAGAACCAGATTCTTATTGCCGGCAACATGCTCGGCAGCCTCTGGCTGACCGCCTGGCGGGAAGCACCGCAAGATGTGTATTTGCACGCGCAGCTTTTACAGCGCAAAGGCGGCAGCCCCACGCCCGCGGCCAAACCGTAGAGCAGTCCTGGGAAAGCTGTAGCCGTTTTAGGTAGGGCGCGACCTACCCGAATACAATTTCAGCCAAATCTATTCTCGGTGATGCGGCTACAGTTTTGGTCGAACTGTTCTAACCTGTCTTTCAGCGCGTCGGCGCGGGCTCAGGAGCCCGACTTTTGCGCAGCGACTCCAGCGTCGCGGCATAAGACTTCACTCCACGAGCGATAGCCTCGGCAATCTGCTGCCGGTATTCGGGCGTGGAAATTTTCTTTGCCTCGGCCGGATTGGATAAAAATCCCGACTCGATCAGCACCCCTGGACAATTCAACGGCTTCAGCACGCCCCAGTGGGCGATCTTCTTGCCCCGGTCGAAAGTCTTCAGCGAGCCCAGCAGCTCGTTCTGCATGGCATATGCAAGAACGGAGCTCCAATGGTCGTATTTGTTTACTGGAGACGGTTCTTTTTCGCCGTCGTCGGTCTTCCGGCTCCACGAATCGGTGGAGCGAAAATAGGCGGGCGCAAAGGTGAAGATTTCCGTGCCGTTGGTCTTGGTGTCAGCCTCAAGCGAGTTAAAATGAATGCTGAGAAATAGATCGGCTCCGGCGGCGTTGGCGGTGGCAGCACGGATCGGCAGTTCGATCTTCGTGTCGGTCTCACGAGTCATGACGACCTTGTAACCTTGGGCGCGGAGCAGCTTGGCCAGCCTGGTCGCCACGTCGAACGCCATCGTTTTTTCCATCAAACCCAGGCGCTTGTTGGTCGTGCCGTTGTCCACACCGCCATGGCCTGGATCGATCGTGATCACTTGCAAGTCGGGCACCGACGATTGCTGAAAACCTGGCATCAGGATCGGTCCAAGGATTTTGTCCACATCGATCCGGCTGATATAAAATACCTGGCGACTCAACCGGCACGGCGCGCCAAGCAGAAGCCGGCGATCGTTGACCTGCGCCTCGCGGGAATCCACGCCCAGCTCGACTTTCCAGTGGTCGTTTTTCAGCAGCAGATGTTCACCTTTCTGCTGCCAGACGCTGATCAAAAGCGCACGACGCTGGAGATCAGCGACTGGAATATACTCAATACCGTCGATCGTAATGCCCACGCTCGAAGCCGCCCGGGTCGGCGCATAGCGCAAGGGCGCGGAATGCGGCGACTGGGCGAGCGCGGCGGCGCTGAGGCCCGCCAGCAGCGCCACACCGAGAAAGCGCTTCTTGATCTTGGACACGCTGGTCGGTTCGGCAATTGCAAATCAGGATGACGCCACAATGCGTCAGTCCTGCTCGTCGTCGTCGGACGACGGCGCATCCGGGATGTCTTCATCCTGACCGTGGACATGCAACTTCGGCTTGCGCTTGTTGACCGGTAATGGCGTGAGCATGACGTTAATCTGCTTGCCCATCAACTTCGGCTCGTTGTCGGGATGTCCCATGTTCACGAGCTCATCGAGAGCGCGCTTAATCACACCGAAACCGATTTCCGTGTGCGCCATTTCACGGCCGCGGAACTTGAGGCGTAATTTCACCTTGTTGCCGTGGTCGAGGAATTGCTCGGCATGGCGCAGCTTGGTGAAGAAATCATTCTCCGCGATACGCGCGCTGAACTCGATCTCCTTGATCTTGCTCGCGGTGGCCTTCACGTGAGAGTGCTTTTTCTGCTCCTCGTACACGTACTTGCCGAAATCCATGATGCGGCACACCGGCGGTACTGCGTTGGGCGCGACCTCGACCAGATCGAGGCCATACTGCACAGCCAGCTGGAGCGCTTTTTCGGTGGCGAGAATCCCGAGCTGGGTGCCTTCAGGGCTGATCACGCGGATCTGCGGGACCTTGATTCGATGATTGCGGCGGATGCTCGCAAATGGGTCGTTGTTCGTACGACGCTGATACTGACCGGGGCGGTTGCCGCTGCCGGAGGAGGGGAACGAAGTAGCCATCAATAATTTGGTTGCGTGGATTTCAGGCTGGGAACTGTTCAACAGGAAGCGAGAGGCTGACAACACCTATTTCACGCCGTTTCAACAGTATCACAGAAACAATGGATTTTTTTGGCGTCGCCGGTCCGGGCGAAGCGCTAAACGCTGAAGCTTTCGCCACAGGAACAGCTCGCCTTGGCGTTGGGGTTGGAAAACTTGAACCCACCGGCCACCATGCGGTTGGAATAATCCAAGACGGTACCCTTTAAATAGAGTGCTGTCTTCGAATCAATCACCACCGGTACGCCACCCGTCCGCACGAGAATATCGCCGCGCCGGGGTTCGTTCGCAAAACGCAACTTGTAGCTCAGCCCATTACAGCCCCCGCCCGTAATTGCGATGCGTAGGAAATCTCCCTGTTTTTCACGGGCGATGAGCGAGAGCGCTTTAGCCCCCGCTGCATCGGTCAGCTTAATCAGGTTCTCATTGCCCTCGCGCACACCCTCAACGGCAGGCAGCGGCGCATTAGCGGTTAGAGTTGGATTTGCTTCGGACAATGACATCGCGCGCACTATCGCCCGGAACGTAACTTTATCAAGCGGCGCGCCACGGTGACCGCGTTGGCAAAGCTGCGCCCGCTCGCCACCCCCTTGCCCGCGATGCCAAAGGCCGTGCCGTGATCGGGACTGGTGCGCACATGCTTCAGGCCGAGCGTAACGTTCACAGCCTCGTCGAAATCGATCGTCTTCAACGGCGCGAGCCCCTGGTCATGGTAAAGCGCGACGATCACGTCGAACTCGCCCCGCAACGACCGCCCAAAAATCGTATCAGAAGGCTCACTACGGGATAGCTTCGGAAATAGATTCCTCAATCGATTGAGCGCTGGGTCGATGATGTCGCGTTCCTCCGTGCCGAGCATGCCGCCTTCGCCGGCGTGCGGATTAAGCCCGCACACGCCGATCCGCGGCGACTCAATACCCTCGGCCCGGGCCAGCTCGTCGGCGGCGCGAACAGCGCGTTCAATATTTACCTCCGTCAATTGATTCGGCACCTCGCGCAACGGGATATGCCAGGTCAAAAGCACGACGCGTAACCGGCCGCCGCAAAACGCCATCGTCGGCTCTCCGCCCCAACGATCAGCAAAAAACTCCGTCTGACCCGGGAAGGGATATCCCGCTTTTTGCAGCCAGCTCTTGCTCACCGGTCCGGTGACGACACCCGAAAATTCCCCGCTGAGCACGCCCGCCGCCGAACGCTCCATGGCGGCCAGTGCAACCCGGGCGCCTTCGACACTCGGCACACCCGGCACCACCTCAAAACTCCCCTCGCCCACCGCCACCGGCCGAGCCCCATGCAATGAGATATTCTTAAACCAGCCTTCAGGTCCAAGCAGCGCGAAGCCAGACGCCTCAGCCTGGTGCTTTTCCAGCCAGTCTTCGATAATTTCCGGTCCAACCCCGGCTGGATCACCGCAGGTCAATGCAAGTATTGGATTCATCTAAAGATTTTTGGACGAAATGACCCGCGCAACCCACAGACAAATCCCTCGGGCGTCAAATCAGCTTATCGCAACGGATCCCCGTATAGTGCTTTCCACTACATACAATCCCCATCGCTTCGCCTGATGCCGGACTGAAGGTCATGCTGTAATTTGCTCATGTAATTCAAACACATGAAAAAGTTCGTTCCCTCCTTCCTGCCTACGGCGGCGCTACCCAGCCGAACAACGGCGACAGCCAGACCTCTCATGTTTTATAAGTCGCCTGCTCTGTCAGGTTTTAAGGCATCGGCGAAAACGTTTCCGCACTCCCATGAAATTGTAACAGCCATTCTCCATCCAATTATCCGGCGAAGAAACCCGTTCCAACTCCGCTTAATCCTCACGATACTGACTATTTCCCTCGTCTCAGGAGCCGTCGCGCAAACTAAAACCACGGACGACACCTACGTCGGGCCCACAGAAAAGGTTCAAGCACGAGACCCTCGTCCCTCTTCTCAAGCCATCATCCTTTTCTCCCCCGCAACAGGCTCGGCTCCACTGGCACCATTAATCGCGACACCGCATGCGACACTCTTCACTGCCCAAGCCGCAGTGGCGCCCACCAGCACCTATTTCTTGGAAAACGACGGCACGCTCTCAAATAGCAGCTCGTACTATATTCAAGAATTCACCCTGAGTACCTCCACGACGCTGATGTTCCGCCTCGTCTCCGATTACAAAGTCGATGCCGGCATTTTTCTGCCCGAGAATGCACAAACCTTCATCAGCGGCGGCGCCACGACCGGCTACGCTTTGTTCAACGGGAAATTCGGCACCAACTCCATTACCCTTGCGGCCGGCAGCTACGTGCTCGCCATTCGCAATGGTATCAGCGGGGCCAACAAATACCGCTATGAACTCGACTACGACCTCACCGTTCCCGGTATGACCCTCGTTGCCAGCAAATCCTATGTGGACACCGTACCCATCAACGGCGGGAAATACTGGGTTCCCTTCACCATCGCCAGCGATCAGTTCGCCTGGGTCGACGGCTGTAATCTCGATCTCGACTTCTACGTTATCCAAGAATCGCAACTCCCTGATTTCCGCGCCGGGAATATATTTAATTATTACACTAGCTTCACCCCTATAACCAGCTCTAACCAGCCAGGTGGCATGGAACTCAATCTAGCCCCCGGCTCCTACTACCTCGCCTTCAAAAACAATAGCCCCATCGTAAAACCCGTCACCCTCACCCTCGAATACTGGGCCAGCGCAAGCACAAGTTCGGGAGGAGGCGGAGGTGCACCCCCGCCAGCTGGGAAACCCGCTGACGGTGGCGGTGGGGGTGGAGGCGGCGGCGCTCCGAGCGAATGGTTCTACGGGGCAATGATTACCCTGACCATGGCCCGCACCATGCTCCGCAAAAACGCGAACTGATCAAAGCGAGCCTACCTTTCAGACGAATGTGGCTCAGGAGATCAGAAAGGCCCATGGCCAGACGGCGAGATACACAATCTACCCACTCGTACGATTTGGGATTCTGTACCGCTTCTGAATCCACGAGCCCACCTCAAGCCTGGGTGAAGGACGAGCGATTTGCTCAAACAGGTGGTTTCGGCCAGTTGCAAACGCGGAAGTTATGCACACCCGTAATCAAATCTTTCTTCCAAAACCAAGACGTCTGTTCTGCGCCAACGACGATCTTATGAATCTACTAACCAGCTACGTCTGCCATGTCCCGAAATTTCAAGCTCCCCACCGATGCACCCCCCTACCGCGTGCTCTTGGTTGAGGATCACGTCATCGTCCGCGAAGGGCTTGCCGCGATCCTCTCTGCTTACCCGCTGGAATTCTCCGTCTGCGCACAGGCGGCCACCAGCCGCGCAGCCCGTGAACTCGCCGCTCAACGTCAACCTCACCTGATCATCCTCGATTTCTTCCTCGGCGATGGCGACGACGGCACCCGTCTACTCACCGATCTCAGCCAACTCTGCCCCACTTCTCGCCGCCTCGTGCTTTCGCTCAGCAACGAGGACGATCTTGCCGAACGCGCTATCCGCGCCGGTGCCCACGGCTACCTAGTGAAAAGTCAAGGAACCGAACGACTCCTCATCGCCTGCCGAGCCGTTATTAATGGTGGTCTTTATCTCAGCCCCGAGTTGCAAGCGCGACTGCTCGATCGCATTGGTTCAACCCTGCCGCCCCCAGCCTCTCGATATAGCAACCTGACTGACCGTGAGCTCCAGATATTCCATCTCCTCGGGGCAAACCTTTCCGTTGAGGCAATTGCCGGCCGTCTTGGCATTTCAGCAAAGACCATCGCCTCTCATCGCGAAAACCTGAAGAATAAACTCGGTCACGAAACCACCACCGAACTGGTCGAGGCCGCCCGAAACTGGCTCCACGTCTCCGACCAATGAAAGAAGTTTCCTGCAGGGTTTTCCAGTCGCTTCCTTTAGTCGAACGAGAATTCGGCATCACCAAAGAAGAAATATGTTCGTGGGGCAATTTACAGTGGACTCATATATGCAACCCACACAACCGAATCGATTGGGACCAATGCTTGATGATGATGGACAAACTGTACGACCGCCTGGCAAGCGAAGCAAAATTCATCGCTTTCATCAGTCGCATTTCGTTCAAAGATACCACCAAGTACAATAAACTGTCCGGACTCTTTTTTGGGCTGTCGTCAATCTATACCGGTCTGATCCCAATAATACTAAGGCGTTATTATGGAATCCCCCTCTATTCAGCTGCTAAGCAGGCCGACGGCAGCATCAGTGTTTCCATTACAATTCCCAACACCCACGCGTCGTCCCGGAGATTTTTAGTCGGAGCAGGAGCAGTTCTCATTCAAGCACCAACGATTGTTGGTCTCACTCCTGCAAGAATTGAACAACAAATCACTGATCGCTTGGGGGTCTACCGCGTTTATCCACCGCCGGACAAAAATATTTGGCAACGACTCCGCGTTCTGCCCAGCACGATCGTTGCAGGCATTTCTTTCCTTCGGATTCTTAACGATCAAAATACCGAACTAACAGTAAGCAACAGACTGCTTGAGCAACAAACCACCAATCTGCAGAACATCCTGGTGGCCAGTTCTGACGGTATCGCTGTCGTGCGCGATGGTCTGATCATTCACGCCAATCCGGGCCTCGCGCATCTTCTGCGCGCACCCTCCGTTGAAGCCGTGCTCGGGCAACGCTCCGATCGATGGGTCGCGACCAATAAACTCGACGAGCTTCGCGCCTGGGCTGCCACCCAACCGCCCGAAAACGAGCGGCGAGAAGTCGCCCTGAAACTGTCGCCAGAAGTGAGTATAATCGTCGAATTCTCCGCGCCACGCCTCATCATTTGGGAAAACCAACCCGCCACACTCTGGCTGATCCGCGATATCACCGAAAGGCACGATCTCGAAAAGGCCCTCGCCACCGCGCGCCAGCGTGAACAATCCAGCCTCGCCCGCGACCTCCATGATGGATTAGGCCAACACCTCACCGGACTCGCCTTTAAACTCAAGGCGCTCGAAACCCGTCTCGCCCAAGCCGGCTCACCGGAAGCCGTCGCCGCGACTGAGATGCTCTCACTCGCCAATCAAGCAACAACCCAAGCCCGCGATCTGGCCCACGGACTTGCACCAGTCGACCTCGATCCGCAAGGCCTCGTACCTGCCCTCCGCCACTTAGCCAGCAGCGTGAGCCAGCTTTTCCAGCTTCGCTGTACCTTTGCTTCCGACGGCCCGCAAATCACCCTACCAAGGGAAATCGCCAACCAGCTTTACCGCGCCACCCAGGAGGCTATAACGAACGCCCACCGCCACGGCCGGGCTAAGATTATCAGCTTAATCCTCCGCCAGGCGCCGAGTGAGCTTACCCTGCTGATTGACGACAACGGAACCGGCTTGCCCGCGGATTTTAATCCCAGTCATTCGTCCGGCATGGGCCTGAAAATCATGCACTACCGTCTCAGCTCGGTTGAAGGATCCTTCAATATCGGAAAATCGCCCACGCTAGATGGCATCCGGGTTAAACTCAGCGTGCCTTTGAAGCGCGAAGCGAATACACAAAACCACCCGATTGCGGCAACCCCAGGTGCACAGCCTGCAGCATCCCACGCCGCGGATACAGCTTGGCGTGTCCTCCTCGTTGATGATCACGCCGTCGTCCGGGCGGGCCTCGGCCAATTGCTGAACCAGACACGGGACTTCACCCTTTGCGGGGACGCTGCCAACTCCGCCGCCGCAGAATCAGCCTGTCGCGATCTCACCCCTGATCTCGTGATCACCGACCTGTTGCTTGGCGAGGAAAACGCCATTGAAATGATTCGTCGCCTTCGCACAGAACACCCCGCGCTCGGAATCGTCGCGCTATCCATGTATGGAAAGGAGCACTACGAAGAAGTTACTCGGGCCGCCGGAGCCGACGCCTACGTGATGAAGCAAGCCGCGCCCGACGAACTGCTCGCCGTGTTGCGCCGGGTCTGTTCCGAACGATCTCCCGTGCCATAACAAAGATGCTCCGCCAGCGGCATGACGGAGCTTTAGCAAAAAGTTTTAGATCAAACCACATCGCCGCCACCGCGATCGGCCTCAGGCAACGCTAGTCGGTCACTATTGCGTATCTGGTAAAATTGTAGCCGTAGCCACTGCAATTAAGCAGCGGGCATCAGAGCAGCGCGCGATCCCGTGTCTCTACGGACGCGGCTGCCCCATTTTCTGAAAGGTTCTATCACTCGGTTCGGCCAGCCGAATCTAGAAAGCGTGCTGCCCTCTATCATTCCGCAAACGGATCAACCGTTCCATTCGATCCATAATTAACATTCGAAATGACCGCACGCCACTCACGCCAGGTTACCGGAACAAACTGGAAGCTCTGCTCAGATCTTCCCGATCGGATGATATATCTGCCGTATCGTATCATTCCATTTTGACCCTCAATACGTAGATCGAATCCGACACTGCGGTTCGACCGGTTTTCATATTCATAGTGGACCATCATGTTGGTCTCATCAAAAGGTTCTTGGCCACAGCGGTAAAACAGATTGGGATTTTGCGCGCTCTGCGGGTGCCATTCATCCCAGTCAATCTTCGCGGAAAGACTAACGGGTAAAACTACACCCATCAGCACAGATAGAAACAGAGGTATCATATATTTTTTCATGGCTTTTATGTGAAATTCTATTGAGCAGAAAAATGGCGGCCTAGCCTTTGCGTGAAATCAGGCGGCCCAAACTGGCGACAGCGAGCGCGAGCAGGTAAATGAAATCCGGTGAACCACCGCCACCACTACCCGATGAGGCGCCGCCACCGCTGGAACTGCTCGAAGAAGACGAACTCGATGAACTGCCACCACTCGCACCGGAGCTGCTGCTACTGGATGAACTGCTGCTGCTTGCACCCGAGCTACTGCTGGAGGAACTTGAGCTGCTGCCGGAAGACGAACTACTCGAGGAAGAAATAAGCCCTGTCGATATTTGCACGGGTGTCTTCTGATCAAACTGAATTTGCCCTAACCCAAGTTGACCAATTTGACCAGCACCCATGCCCCACAGCGTACCATCAACTTTCGCAAAGATACTGTGTTGCTCTCCAGCCGCCACCGCTTGCACGCCGCTCGCGACCTGCACAGGGCTCAAACGGTTTGTGCTTATCGTGCCATCACCAAGTTGCCCTCGCGAATTCCCGCCCATCGCCCAAAGCGTACCATCTGTTTTCACAAACAAGCTATTCTGCCAACCTGCCGCGACGGCGCGCACGCCCTTAGCAATCTGCACAGGAGAATTCGGCGAGGTCTGTGTGCCGTCGCCCAGTTGGCCATATTGATTATTACCCACAGCCCACAAGGAACCATCGGTTTTAATAAAGAAACTGTCGAACCAGCTTGCCGACACAGCCATGACACCACTGGCAACCTGTACCGGCGAATATCGGGTGGAGTGAGTTCCATCCCCTAGCTGGTTGTCATCATTGTTCCCCATCGCCCAAAGCGTACTATCCGTTTTCACAAACAGGCTATGGCCGGAGCCTCCTGCGATCGCCACTACGCCACTGGCAACTTTCACGGGAATATTTCTGGCAGTAGCGCTGAAGTCACCAAGTTGACCATGTAAATTGTCACCCATAACCCAAAGCGTCCCGTCTGTCTTGATAAACAAACTGTGTTCCCACCCAGCTGCTACCGCTGAAACGCCACTCGCTATCTGCACCGGGGTGTTACGATCTGTATAAGTCCCGTCGCCAAGTTGACCAGAGTGGTTGCCGCCAGTTGCCCAAAGTGTCCCGTCAATTTTCACAAAAAGACTGTGATAGATGCCTGCCGCCATCGTTTTTACGTTACTCGCCACTAGCACCGGCGTGTATCGATATGAGGTCGCAGTTCCATCGCCCAACTCTCCATCAAAGTTCAAGCCCATACCCCACAGTGTCCCATCTGCCTTCAAGAAAAGGCTATGGGATTCTCCTGCGGCCACAATCAGCCCGGCACCACTGCTCGAAGAACTGCCGCCTGATGAGCCCGACGAAGAGCTACTACTGGAGCTGCTGCCGCTACTCGAAGACGAACTTGACGACCCACCCGATAAAATCAAACCACTCGCCACCTGTAATGGAGTAGTTCGGCTTGTGGTCGTGCCGTCACCAAGCTGGCCACTCGAATTCGCTCCCGTGGCCCAAAGCGTACCGTCCGTTTTAACATAGAGACTGTGATTACCTCCTCCTGATACAGTCTGCACGCCCGTCGACACTTGCACCGGCAAGGTTCGGTTCGTAGTCGTGCCGTCACCGAGAGCACCGCCAGATTGATTTCGGCCCATCGCCCACAAGGTTCTATCTGTTTTGATAAAGAGGCTATGACTTGCGCCTGCCGTTAGCGATAGCACCTGATCTGCCACCTGTATAGGCACACTTTTCCCGCTCATCGTACCGTCTCCGAGCTGCCCGTAAGTATTGGCACCGACTGCCCAGAGCGTACGATCAATTTTCATATACAGGGAGAAATTGGAGCCAAGTGCGAACCCCAGCACATCCGAGGCAATCTGAACGGGCATTATACGATCAGTATTGGTCCCATCCCCAAGCTGACCATTTGTATTATTTCCCATCGCCCACAGTGCGCCATTGGATTTTACAAACATGCTATGAGACGAACCTGCCGCTACCGCTATCACATCACTTGCCACATTAACCGGCACCGGACGATTAAAAGTTGAACCATCACCCAACGACCCTTTGAGGTTATCCCCCATCGCCCAAAGGGTGCCATCAGTCTTAAGAAACAGGCTGAAATAATCTCCTGCTGCCACCGCCTTCACCCCAGTGGCAACCTGGACTGGCATGGACCGATCAGTGTTGGTGCCATCGCCAAGCTGTCCATAGAAGTTGTACCCCATCGCCCAAAGCGTTCCATCGGTTTTCAAAAACAAACTGTGGTAGACACCAGCGGCAACAGCCTGAACGCCAGTTGCAATCTGAACGGGTACTGAGAGGCTCGAGTTACCTCCGTTTCCCAACTGACCGTACAAATTGTATCCCATCGCCCAGAGTGTGCCGTCGGACTTCACGAATAAACTGTGGCTATAGCCTGCGGCCACGATCTGCCCTTCGCTACTCACCTGCGCCGTACCGGTTCCTTGTGCCAACAGCAGGGTGGATAATAGCCACCCAAAGACCGATAAAATACGACGCGCAATGAATTTATTGTGTGCTTTCATGGGCTGGTTTTCGCGGGAAGGAATCGCATCCCCGAGCCTACAATCCCCCGCCAAAACGCACATCGGCCAAACCAACCCATTTTCCGCTCAGGGAATCCCTGAGGCACAAACTGGCTACAAACACTCGGGGCTTTAGTACAGTTTCACGCAGCCTTCCTCAAAGACCCGGTTCAGCTCCAACACTGATGACCAACGGCGCAAATCTACTCCTCAACACCCGCCCCACTGCCCACCGCTCGGCGGGCTCGGGCAAAGCTGCGCTTGCCGCTCGTGAAAAACTCCAAGAAGCGTCTCGCCTCCGCGCTTACAAAACCACCGTTCGCCAACGCCGAGGCCGCGACGCTGCGGATATTCCCCGGCGTAAAATACACTGCCTGGAAGGCGCGTTTCAGTTCGACAACGGCCGCGCGAGGCACGCCGCGACGTTTCAGCCCGATAAGGTTCAAGCCGATGACCGCGTCGCGTTCCGCAACCATTACGAAAGGAGGAATATCGCGGGAGACCGAGGCGTTGCCACTGATCATCACGCCTTCGCCGACGCGGCAGAACTGGTGTACGCCCACCCCGCCACCGAGAAAGGTGTAATCACCAATCGAAACGTGACCGGCCAGCATGGCGTTATTGCCCAGCACAACATTTCTGCCGATGACGCAGTCGTGGGCGATGTGCACGTTGGCCATCAGAAAACATTCCTCGCCAATCACGGTGAAGCCGCCGGGCTTGGTGGAACGACTGACAGTCACATGCTCGCGCAGCGTCGTACCCGCGCCGACCCGCACACCCGAACCAGTCGAATGATCGAAATGCAGGTCCTGCGGGTCGCCGCCGATGACCGCGTACGGGTGTACACTCACCCGGTCGCCGAGAATGGTGTCGCGGCGAACGATTGCGCCTGCCTGCAAGTCACAATCACTGCCGAGTTGGGCGTCGCGTTCGACGATCGCAGTGGGATGAATGGTGGTAGCCACAATTTCTAAAAATTAGCGCTATCAGCCGGTTTAACTCTCGGCCCGGCTGGACCGGCGGGTCGGAGCGGAAGATGTGGGCAGGTCAAGCTGCGCCTCTTTTAGCAGATCATAATTTTTCAAGATACGCATGACCTGCAGCGTGTCGCTTTTGCGGTAGTTGCGGTTGATTTCAATCTTGTCGATCAGGTCCAGCAGCATCGAACGAAAAGAAATGATCGCGTCCACGCCGCGTTCCTTGAGCACCTGCACACTTTGCGAGCGAAACGGCTCGGCGGTCGGCAGGCTGGGCAACACGAGAATCTTGGTCAGCGCGCCACCTTCGCCCGTATTTTCCACGTCATCCGCGTCTGCCGGGAAAAACCGCGTGGCCTGCTTGAGCACGTTTTCCTCAAGAAAGCGGAAAATTTCCGGCGAGTTCTTCATCATCGCCGGAGAAAAAACGTCGGTATGCCAGCCTTTCACCGAAACCATTGCCCGGTGTACGTTGACGAGTTCGTTGGAGAAAAGAAAAAAATCCGGTTTGCTCCCGCCACGACGGTACGCCGGATTGTAAACCAACAAATCGATCTCCTCGTCACCGGTCTTGCGGCGGGCTTGAACTTGGTACTTGCGCACCTGCCGCACGAGAAATCCGTTTTGCTCGAAATACTCGCGGACAATACCTTCGTCGATGGCAGACATGGCAATAGCATCGGTGAGGCGGCCGCGAGAATCGAGAATTTTCCCTCGTGCCCGCGGCGGTGCGCCCCGGAACTAGGCCGCGCCGAGTTCGCGCCAGACGGATTCGACCAACGCAGGATCAACGCCGGATTGCGTGGCCGCGTCACCGAGCTTTTTTAAAACGACAAAACGCAGCAGGCCGCCGCGCACTTTTTTATCGCGGGCCATCGCAGTCATTAGTTTCTCCAGCGGCAACGGCTCGCGCAAACGCACGGGCAACCCATAGGCAACCACGACCCGATCGACCCGCTCAATCTCTGCCGCAGTCAAAAAACCGAGCCGAGCCGAAAGTCGCGCCGCAGCAGCGAGCCCGATCGCCACCGCCTCGCCATGCAGGTAAACGCCGTATCCCGTGACTTGCTCGATCGCGTGGCCGAAAGTATGGCCAAGATTCAGCAGTGCCCGACCACCTTCTTTCGCAAGCTCGCGTTCGTCGGCCTCGACAACCCGAGCCTTCAGCGCGCAGCACGTGCGAATAACCGCTGCAAGTTCAGGGCTCGCCACGGTCAGCGGAGTGCGTTCGAGCTGATCAAAGAGCGCGACATCGCCCAGCAATCCGGCCTTGATCACCTCGGCCATGCCGGCGGCGAATTCACGCTTTGGCAACGTCGAGAGCAGGTCGGTCGCGACGAAAACCGCCTTTGGTTGGTGAAAGGCTCCAACGAGGTTCTTACCAGCTTTGAGGTTGATGCCCGTCTTTCCGCCAACCGAGCTATCAACCATCGAAAGCAACGTCGTAGGAACCTGGAAAAATTCTATGCCCCGCAAATACGAAGCCGCGGCAAAGCCTCCTAGGTCACCGATCACCCCCCCACCCACCGCAAAGAGCACGCTGGTCCGGTCGACCCGCTGCTCGGCCAAAAAATCGAGGACCCGACCGTATTCACGAAGCGATTTAGTTTCTTCGCCGGCTTCAAGTACCAACGTCGCCGCATCGCCGAACATCGCGCGCAGGCCGTCCACTTGGTGACTCGCGACATTGCGGTCGGTTAAGACGACGGCTTTCCGGCCCGCTTGGACAAGTGCATCGACTTCGGATCGCACCGCAGCGCCCAAATCTCGGCCAAAATATAGCGAGTAACTTCGCTCGCCCAGATTCACGCGGAGGCTTTCGATCATCCAGAGGTTGAAACCCGTGAAACCCGCGTCGGTCAACCTTACGGTTACGCAAAGAACCAGTAATTTGGCGAAAAACCAGCGTTCAGGAGGCCAGCCCTTCACCTATTTTTAAGGGCGTTTTTGACGTTTTTCTCCGTGTATTCCCCAAAAAAGGCCCGTTCTGGCCAAAAAATCAGTGATTGCATCATTTCGGAAACATCTTTTGAACGCCGCCCTTAGTTTTACTACTAAGATCTATCAGCTTTAACTCAACCCACGCAAATTTTGGACCTAAAACAGATCAAACTAATCATCGATTTGATGAAGCGCTCAGACCTGACCGAGTTCGCGGTCGAAGAAGAGGGCTTTAAACTCAAGATCCGGCGCGGGACCAATGGGCTGCCGCTGGTTTCAACATCGCGGGGCTCGAATTCTCCCTTCCCCCCCGGATCTGAAAATAGCGGACAAACCGCCTCGCCCTTGGTTCAGGGCACGACCGCCCCATCCGCGGCCCCCGCCTCGGGCACCGGCGAAACCGCTGAGGAGGCTGGCGTCATCTACATCAAATCTCCGATGGTTGGTACCTTCTACGGTTCACCTTCGCCCGAGAGCAAAGCGTTCGTGGAAAAAGGCACCAAAGTCACCGAAACCACCGTGGTCTGCATCATCGAAGCGATGAAGATCATGAATGAGATCCAAGCTGAACTAAAAGGCACTATCCTCGAGGCATTGGTCGAGAACGGCCAGCCGGTTGAATACGGACAGCGCATTTATAAGGTTAAACAAGGTTAAGTCTATTAACCACTAACGAACACCTCTCACCGTAAACTTCACGGCGATGGGTGCGGCTTAGTGGTTTTCTTATTTTTATGATTCAAAAGGTCCTCATCGCCAATCGCGGTGAAATTGCGCTTCGCATCGTTCGGGCATGCCGGGAAATGGGCATCAAGACCCTCGCGGTTTATTCCGAGGCCGACGTGCAATCTCTGCATGTCCAACTAGCCGACGAAGCAATCTGCATCGGCGGCCCGAAAAGCTCCGACAGCTACCTGCGCGCCGACCGCATCTTGAGCGCAGCCGAAATCGCGGACGTCGACGCAATCCATCCCGGCTACGGTTTTCTTTCGGAGAACGCCAAATTCGCCGAGCAATGCGAATCCTGTAACATCAAGTTCATTGGCCCAAAATCGAAGTCCATCAAAATGATGGGCGACAAAGCGGTGGCGAAAGACACCGTAAAAAAGGCAGGCGTCCCCACCGTCCCCGGCAGCGACGGCCCCGTGGAAACCGAAACTGAGGCGGTCAAAATTGCGCGCAAAATCGGTTATCCCGTCATCATCAAGGCCGTCGCGGGCGGCGGCGGTCGCGGCATGCGCATCGCTCACAACGACGTCTCGTTCGCCAAGGAATATCACGTCGCACGCAACGAAGCCGAAAAGGCCTTTGGCAATGGCAGCGTTTACATCGAAAAATACATCGAGCGTCCGCGCCATATCGAGTTTCAGATCCTCGCTGATAGCCATGGCAAAGTTCTGCACCTCGGCGAACGCGACTGTTCAATCCAACGCCGTCACCAAAAGCTGATCGAGGAATCGCCGTCGCCCTTCCTCAACGCCGATCTCCGCAAACGCATGGGCAAAGCCGCGGTCAAGGCCGCCGCAGCCGCCGAATATGAGAACGCCGGCACCATCGAGTTCCTCGTCGATGCAAAGGGGAATTATTATTTTATCGAAATGAACACACGCGTTCAGGTCGAACATCCCGTGACCGAGGAATGCACCGGTATTGATCTGATTAAACAACAGATCCACATAGCCAACGGTTTGAAACTCGATTTTGACCAGAGTGACGTGACCTTCGAAAAGCATGCGATCGAATGCCGCATCAATGCCGAGGATCCTGCGCGCAACTTCGCCCCCTCGCCCGGCACCATTGGACTTTACTACGCACCCGGCGGCCACGGCGTGCGTGTCGACAGTCACGCCTACAGCGGCTACACGATTCCACCGTATTACGATTCGATGATCGGCAAACTGATCTGCTTCGGCACTACGCGCAAAGTTGCCCTCGAACGTGCCTATCGGGCTTTGAGCGAGTACCTCATCCGTGGCATCAAAACCACCATACCGCTCCATAAAGCGATTATGAGCGACCCGATCTTCATCGAAGGAAAGGCAACGACGGCTTACATGGAAGATTTCCTGAAGCGCACCCCGCCGGATTTGTTCTCCTAAGCACGACGGCCAACGCCTCGATTCAGCAGTCACTATAAAAATGCCGGGCGCTCGACCCGCCTTTCCCGCACACGGAGATTTTCGCGTCAAGTTCGCAAATCTTGCAACTTTTCCACGGCTCTCGCTACATTGGGGAATGCCTCCCAGTGATTTCACACCGCCCACCCGCATGGATGACCAGCCGGAACTCGGCGATATCAAGATCAACCATGATGTCGTCGCGAGCATCGTGCGCCTGGCCGCCATGCAAGTACCCGGCGTGGCCGGCGTCGGCGGCGGTATGGCCGATGGCATTAGCGAGCTCTTTTCCAAACGCGAAGCCGACAAGCGCGGCGTAAAAGTAACCGAAGACGCCCGCGGCGATTACGCGGTCGAGCTTCGGATCGTAATCATCTATGGCACCGAAATTGGCCGAACCGCCTATGAGGTACAAGCCTCCGTTCGCAAACAGGTGATCGCCATGACCGACAAGGGCGTTTCCCGGGTCGACGTGATCGTTGAGGGAGTCCGCCTGCCCGTGCCCGGCTCCACCACCAACGGCGACCGGCCGGAGGACCTGTGGGCCGGCATCGTCACAACCGACTGAGACCCGCACCGTGTCTCCGATTCTTGAATACTTCCTCAACGCGCCTGTCCTGGTGATAGGCCTTTGGGCCGCGCTCGGTGTCCTGGCCATGCTGTTCCTTCTTCGCCAGCCGCGCCTTTTGCTCGTCTCCAATGAAAGCGGTCGGCTGCAAATCTCACGGCATGCATTGCACCGTCTGCTCGAAACCTGCTGCCAGCAGCTGCGTGGCGTCAGTTCTGCCCGCGCCCGCGTGGTCAAACGCCGCGGCAAATTTAAAACTTATCTCCGCTTAAAGGTTCGGCCCGATGCCAAGATGGACGCGATCCAGGGATATCTGGCGCAGGAAATCACGGATATTTACCGCCTCAATCTCGGCATCACCAACGTTGGCCCGATCGAGATCGAGGTTGTCGGCGTCGTGCCCGAGCAAAAAGAATTCTGACCGCCTCAGCACCTTTAGGCTAGTATCGATAGAGTCACGGTCGCTTCTCCCTCTCCGCTTATTTCTAGGACTAGGAGCTGTACGGGAATTGGAGATGGCGGGCTTTGATTGGGGAATACCCACGACCGACAGCATCGTGCAGAATTGGTGGTGCGCGTTGTCCCAAACGCGCAGTTGACCTCGGTTAAACCACAACGTCGCAAAGCCCGCTCGGAGATCGGGCTCCACCTTCTGACCACGCGCTTCGGAGGCGTGGCTAACGCTAATTCCCGTACAGCTCTTCTCGGCTTTGCGATGACGGCTTGCGTTGTTTAAATACGCTTGGTCTTCGATTAGCGGACGCCGGAATAGATATCCGCAGGCAATCAGCCGGAGGACACTCCCAAGAATTCCTCATTGAGGAATTCCATCAGTGGTCACTCCGCCGGCGTGATCCTAAATTCAACTCGGACGCGTCAGCAAGAGATCAGCCCACTCGCCCATCAGCCGCGAGTCACAGGTCCAATTCGGCACAAGCGTCGCAAATGCGGCCCGTACTTTTTCGATTTCCACGGCCAGAATACCACTCATCACGAGCGCGCCTCGCGGTTTCACCGCACGAATCAGCAGCGGCGCGAATTTTATCAGCACGTCGCCCAAAATATTCGCGAGTACGACGTCGGCAGACTCGGCGGGCAGCCCAGCCGCCAGATCAGCCGTATAAAAACGAACGCGCCCGGTTAGTTCGTTCAACGCGGCGTTTTCATCGCTCACGCGCACGGCTTCGGAATCATTGTCGAACCCGGACACATCGCTAAATCCCAGCCTGACCGCCGACAGCGCTAGGATACCGGAACCACAACCAGCATCAATCACCTTTCCCGTAACGCCGCGGGTGTCAGCCAAGGCTACCAACCGCTCCGCGCAGAGTCGCGTTGTCTCATGATTGCCTGTGCCGAAGGCCAGCCCGGGATCGAGCCAGATCACCGCTTCGCCGGCCGGCAGTTGAAACGCGTTGCGTTCCCAAACGGGAACCCAGTGCAACCGCCCAAAACGCGACGCCTTGAAATGAGCCTTGTAGCTGTCGCGCCAGTCCTGGTCGGCCAGTGCGCGAAACTCCGGTTCTCCCAGCGGAACGACCGGCAGCAGCGGCCGTAGCTCGCCCCAGGCCAATCGGGCAACCACCTCGTTTTCGAACACGCCCACGATCCACGCGCGATGTACGATCACGTCCTCAAGGAGGCTCCAATTTTCGACGCCGTGCTCCAGCAAAAGCGCATCCACAACTTCGACGCCAGTGGCTGAAATCTCGATCTTAAGTTCAAACAAACTCATTTCGCCAAGCACACGGGCCCGCATCCTCCGCCGCAACGACAAATCCGCTGCGCGCTCGACTCCTCACACCGCAATCGTTCCTCTGAGGCATGTCCGCCGCCCAGGAAAAGCCCGAGCCAGCGCCCGCAGTTGCACCCAACGAGATCCAGTATTTTGGAAAGCGTCGCGGCCTTTTTCTCGCCGCACTGATGCTGGCGACGCTCGTTTTCGCCACATTTTATAATGGTATAAAAGGTCCCTACATCTTTGATGACATCGATTCGATTCCAGACAACACGAGTATCCGGTCCTTCTCGACCGCGCTCAACCCACCGAATCAAAACGGCATCACAGTCTGCGGCCGTCCTACGCTCAACTTCAGTTTCGCGATCAACCATGCCTTTTGCCAAACCGAGAGCGCGGGTTACCACGTCGGAAATATTCTCCTCCATGCCTTCGCTGCAATTACCCTCTTTTTATTGGTTCGCTACACATTGCTACAACCAGCCATCGGAGGCTGCCTTGCCCGCAATGCCACCTGGCTTGCCTGGCTGGTCGCTGCACTCTGGGCCGTGCATCCGCTGCAAACCGAGTCCGTCACCTATATCGCGCAACGTGCTGAGTCGCTCGCCGGCCTTTTCTACCTGCTGACGCTGTATTGTTTTGTCCGCTACACAACTGCACGCGACGGCCTTTGGTTTGCAGCATCCGTTTGCAGCTGCCTGCTTGGCATGGGCGCAAAGGAAGTCATGGCCACGGCCCCGTTGGTCATTTTCCTTTATGATCGCACGTTTGTCAGCGGCACCTTTCGCAACGCCTGGCGTCGCCACGGATGGCTCCACCTCAGCCACGCCTCCACCTTGTTGCTACTCGGCATGCTTGTTTACACGTCCGAAGCGCGCGGGGGCTCGGTCGGCCCGGACGAATATGTCACCCACTGGAACTACCTGTGCACGCAGGCTTATGCGGTCGTTCGTTACGCCGGTTTGAGCCTGTGGCCGGCAGGTCTAACTTTTGACTACGGCGCGGCCATCGTGAGCGATGCGCGCACTATAATCTTTTGTGGATCGATCGTTTTTGCCGCCCTCAGCACCACGCTGTGGGCCCTCAAGCGCAAACCGCTGCTGGGTTTCCTCGGAGCCTGGTATTTCATCCTGCTCGCTCCCAGCTCCAGCTTCATCCCGGTCAACAGTCAGACCATGGCCGACCACCGCATGTATCTCCCGCTTGCCGCCATAGTACTGTGCATTGCGTTTTCCGCCTTCAAATTACTCGGGCAGCGCAGTTGGATCTTACTGGTTTTGTTGGTGGTACCGGCGGCCACCGCAACCGTCGCTCGTAACCAAGCCTATTTGAGCGAAATAAGTCTCTGGACGGATAACGTGAAGAAGGCCCCCGCAAATTACCGAGGCTGGATCAGCCTCAGCACGTACCACCTCCACATCGCGAATGACCCAGCGGCCGCAGCAAAGGAAGCGGAGATTGCCTTGAGAATAAGACCGAACTATCAAGACGGCCTAAATTGTCTGGGCGTATCACTGGTCAAGCTTGGCCGGCGGGACGAAGGGCTCGCCTTGGTGGAAAAATCGCTCCTCGGTCATCCCGCCAGTCCCACGCTCTACACTGGCGCCGGTGCCGCCTACCAGGAATGCGGCCTGTACGAACAGGCAATTTCGCATTTCAACAAGGTGCTCGCGATCAAGCCGTCCAATAGTGCGATCCACTACAACCTCGCCATCTGCCTGATGCAGCTTGGCCACAATGCCGAGGCCGAACAACACTTTCGCCAGGCACTTGAAAGCAACCCACGAGGGGTACATGTCCTATGCGGTCTCGGCGGTCTCCTCCAACGACTTGGTCGCACGGACGAAGCCATCGTCTATTTAACCCGCGCCGTCGGGTTGGATCCGCAATCTTCTATCGCGCACGGCAGTCTTGGCGCTACTTACATGTCGCTGGGCAACGCCGCGGACGGGTTGCGCGAATTGCGTGAAGCCGTGCAACTCGATCCTAAATCCTATGAACGGCGTGCCAGCCTCTGCCATGCCCTCGCTTACACGCATCGCAACGACGAAGCAATTCCGCTCTGTGAGGCGCTCATAAAAGAGAAACCCGACGCAGAACTCTTCAACAACCTCGGCGGACTCTACGGGGAGACAGGCCAGCTGGAGAAAGCTGCGGTGGCATTTCAAGCGGCACTTCAGATCGATCCAAACAACCTTACTGCACAGAGGAATTACGCCAGAGCACAGTCATACATCGAGGCGCGACGCCAGCATTGATCAACAGTTACCCAGGCTCAGACGCGCGATGACCGCCGGCAACAGAGCATGCTCCGCCGCGTGAACTTTCGCCGCGAGCGTTTCCAGTGTATCGCCGGCCTCAATACGCACCGCCGCCTGGTCGATGATCGGGCCGCCGTCCACTTCGGCACTGACATAATGAACCGTACAACCCGTGATTTTCACACCGCGACGCCAAGCCTGGCCGATGCCGTCGAGCCCGGCAAAACTCGGAAGCAAACTCGGGTGCAAATTGATGATCTTGCCCGCGAATGCTTCGATGAACCGCGGCTTCAGGATTCGCATAAATCCAGCCAATACGACCAGCCCGGGCTCCAACTTGGAGATTTCATCGATGTAGCGGTTCTCACCGGCGTCATCGAATTTCGTCTTGAAAACGCCTGGGTCGAGAAACCGCGCCGGCACCGCGAACCTTTCACCGTGTTCTAGAACACCGGCTCCTGGTTTGTCGGAAAAGATCTGCACCACCCGGCCCCGCCCCAACTGCCCGGCCACCTGCGCGCGCAAAATCGCCTCGGCATTGCTGCCACGGCCGGAACCAAGAATAACGATCTTCATGCAGTGACGATAAGCCGCTGGCCCTGAAATCGCCTAGATAAAAATGCGTGTTTCGATTTCGAACTGACGAGAAAGACCCGATCGTCATTCAACTGCGCGGATCAGGCGACGGCCGAAATCTGTAAAGCGGATCTTTAACGCGACACTATATGGCCGCAGGCTCAGGCTCCTTCGGGATAAGCTCGATCTTGAAAAACACCGGGCGAAGACCGTCCGTGCAGCAGGCAATCATGGGGGTTTTGTGCCCTCCGTGAATGCTCATGATGATGGGTCGAATATCACCCCACGCCCAACCACAAAACCCGGACGGAGGATCCCAGCGACTTGAAGTGATAAACTCCTGACCGACCTCAAATCGGCCGCAGGCACAACAGGCTCCATAGGGGCACTGTTCATACAAATCTGCATTGAAGTCCTTTCGAACTACGGTGATTCGGCACCGATATGCCTCCTGACAATTGGCGAAACCGACTTCTTCTGTAGGTCTGGTCATAATCTAGTTTGCGCTGAAGGCTGTGAAAACATCCTCGAATAGTGATTTTTTATGGAAGACGAGATTTCCTGCCGAACGTCCCAAAAGTGAAACATGACCACGACCGGCGCAATGAGTGATTCGCGAATGGTCAAGTCCGCTCTACAATTTCGCAGCGTCGCACCTTTTCTGCCCATGCTAGGTGTGCCGGCGTTTACGGCTGGCACGATCCCCTCCCCGTACGATCCGTCGCAGACATAGGCTGTGGCGCCTCGTTCGGCCACTTCCATGCGAACCAGATAATACAAAGCATGCAGCCCACTTCAACTGACGCAAAGAATATATAGTGTGCGTAGGGCGCACCACCCCCGACCACGAAAGCAATGGTGATCACACTCGCCGCAATATTTGCCCACCGATTGGCGCTGCGTCCCAAGTACCGGGAAAGGAAAATCATCGCGATCGGAATTTCGAGGAGAAGCGCAAAGACTAACAAGATTCCCTGAGTAAGCCGGACATCGCCCGCAAACCCAGTCATCATCTCCTGCAATACGCCGGGCGTAATAAATGAGAGGATATCGGCAAAAACCATGTTGAACATCACCACAGTCCAAAGCGTAGAAAGGCGCGTCTTCACATCCACCGGGCCATATTTCGCGTCTGATGCCATGATTTGCAACGTTACAGACCTGCCTCAACCGCGTCCGGCGCAACCGGTGCCCACACACGGGGTATGACGGATATCGCAGTTGGCCGTAGCGCCTGGTTATTCTTCTTCATTTAGGAAATAGTCCAGCGAAGGTCCGCCTTTCAAAATCGGGCCGCCGATATTCGGCGGGAGCCCCCATTTATTGCTGTCAAGATAGTAGCTGGTCTCACCGATTGGATTGTCAGCAATGATATAAAAAATAAGCTCCTGCGCGCTGTTGTTCACAATTTGATGAGCTTCACTTCGAGAAAAGAAGATCGCGTCACCTGCGATAATCGGCTCAAGTAATTTCTCAGTCCTGATTTGTCCGGTTCCGGAGACCACGATATACATTTCCTACTGAGCCGAATGCAAATGATACGGGCACGGCGACGAGCCGGGTGGAACTGAGCAAAGCTCAACATCAAACGGATGCGATTCTCGTTTCGAATCAGAGTTTTTCGCATATCCCAGCGCGATTGAGATATTTTGGCTCGAAGATCGATACCTTCCTTTGGGCGAGGGCTGTGCGTATTCTGCCGGAAGGTCGCGGATGTTGATTCTTTTCATGATTGTATGGCTAACATTACAGATTTGCCGCGCCGTTAATTTGCCGAACGTCCCAGGTCAACCGCGAGCCCGGCTGGCGCGGGGCGCGCGAAAGCACGACACGTGACAACGGTGGTCGTGGCGCCATGGCGGCTGGTTGGGCCGATTTCGATTCATAGATCGATTCCGAAGGGAATGGCACGACTGATTTCTTCCCAATTGCCAGTGGTCCAAAACCGGAGACCGTCTTTATTTTCTCGATCAACCAAGATCACGACTCTCTCGATTTTCTCTCGCTTGAGGTCTTCCAGGCACTTTTGGACGAGTCTTTTTCCTACACCATGGCCCCGCTCTTCTCGCTTTACCGCTAGGTGATAGATGAACCCTCGGCGTCCGTCGTGACCGCACAAAACGGCACCGATCAAATTGCCTTCTCGGACTGCTACCTTACTCAATCCGGGATTTCTGGCGAGATACAGGAGGATCGACGATTCTGAATCACCTTCGGCAAGCTCAACGCCGTCGGCGTCTGACCACAGTACAAGGGCTGGTGCATAATCCGATGGTTGGAATTCGCGAATAATCATGCTTTGCCTAACGTCCGAAATCAGCCACGACCCCGGCTGGCGCGGAATGTGCGTCTGCACAATCCGTGACAGCCATGGTCGTTGTGCTATAACGCCTGGTTCGTTTACTTAATTGCATTCAGGAAAACGGAGTCCTTGACGAGCTCTCTCCAATTTTGCTGGATCACGTCGTCAAGAGCGAGTTGGGAATCGGAACACTTGCGTGTCTCAACCTCCCTGGTGGACTCGTATGTAACGGCATTGCCCGAGGTGATACGGTATCTAATCGAAAGAGCACAGTCGGCAAGGCCATCTATGTGTCTGATGATTTGGCAGCATTCGATTTCGGCCGAAAGTATCTTGGTTGGGGCTTCAAGCTGCACACCGCTAGCTTTTAGCTCGGCGATAACGGTATCACGCACCTGCGCGTCGATATTCCGCTCGAACGCTATCGGACCACCAATAGACGCTACCTGATTCGGCTTAAGCTTATTTGTTTTTGCCGGCAGGTATTCAAACACCCCCACTGATATACTTCCATTCAACTGGCTTGACGCTTTTGCGGGAGGTGTGGGCGCGGCACCGCTTGTCAACGAAATCACACCAACTAACGCGAAGACTATGATAAGTGCAGTAATAATATTATTCTTCATAATGATTTTAGTCTTTTGGCAAACGTTAAAGATCTGCCGCGCCTGCGTCTAGCGCGGAGCGTGCGTCAGCACAATACGTGACAGACGAAGCCGTTGGCCGTAGCGCCTGGTTCGGCTGGTTTGCTTTACACATTGTCTTAAATACCGATACTTTTCGGATTGGCCCGCCTCGCATATCAAAGCCGAAATATCCTCTGTATAGCGCGCCGCTCGGGGAATCGATTCAGCAATAGATCTACCTTTTCTTTTGTTTGCTTAGCACGGCAAAAGCCAGGCGCTTAATCGATTCCGGCATCTCCCGACAACCGCAGTTCTCGCTGTGTCCGATGTGCCATCTCACCCTTTGATCGAGCGTCGGATTTTTCGGCATCTTGTTTGCGAGGTGCCAGTCACGATTCAGCTTTGGACGTGTTTCCATTTTTTCTTGATTCTGCCCAACGTTATCGGTGTGCCGCGCCTGCGTCCGGCGCGACCGGTGCGCAGCGGCGGGCGTGACGGATGGCGTCGTTGTGCTGTAGCGCCTTATTCGGCTCCGTGGCTTTCATTTCAGGATCTCTATGACTTCGATTCCACGTGTATCGCCCGTTCTAACAAGCGCCCCTTTCTTATCTTCACGAATAAAAGACAGGCTCGAAGTAGACAAAGTGCGGATGCGATCCACCAAAATATCGTGTGAGTGCTAAAGTGATAACGCGCGGCCATAGCAAATCCACCGATCGCGGCGACGAAGAAAAAGCAGCAATCGAACTTACGACCGGTAAACTGGCGACTCATTGCGCGCATCTAAATATTCTTTTGGCGAACATTCCAGCTCAGCCACGACCCCAGGTGGCGCGGTACGTGCGCAAGCACGGAACGTGACAGCTAGGGTCGTTGCGCTTCCCCGGTTATCCATATTCATCTAGTTCTTAGGCTTTGCCACGCCCGTGCGCTTTGCGTTCCAGTCGAGCTTCTGCGCGCCGCCGCCAAAGCCGGGAGTTTCGATCGTCCCTTTGATCGCGTCGCCCTCAAGCTTGCCGCGATACTTCAGTACAAATGTGTTACCACCGAAGTCACGTACCACGTCGAACGTGATCTCCTCGTCTCGAAAACTAGCGTCACTTATCGCGGCATCTCCAAATTGATTCGAGTAGGCCCCACTGAGCTTGCCGTCTTTCGACTCAAGTTTGAGTGTAGTCTCGATTTCGCCGTTCGGCGACTGAACTGTCCATCTCCACGTGCCGGCGGGATCTGCGGCAAACGCCATGGCGGCGGTGCCGATGGCCAAGATAAACCAAATCATGCGAGGAGTTTTCATAAGAGTCTATTTTTGGCTAACGTTTGATCAACCACGACACCGGCTGGCGCGGGGCGTCCGCTAGCACGACACATGACAGCCGGTGTCGCAATGCTGCAGCGCCTGGTTCGGCTCTTTTCTCATTTCTCCGCTGCGTGTCCAACATCGCCCTAGGAAGCGTGTTTCTTTGTCGCTGAACGCGCTAACGGCGCGCAGCAAGTTCCTTTCACGTGCTTTGGGGGTCTTCAGCTTCGCAAAGTGGCGCAGGACTTCCTTCTTCCGACTTGGCGGCAGATCCACCCAGGTTCTTTTTGCTCGTTGGTTTTCATCTAGTGCGGCGCTAAACCAGCGCGGCATAGGGTGCACAGGACCTGCTTTGTATGTAGCATTAAATTCGACCTCAACTAACACTGTATCCCCCACTTTGGTGCCCGATATGCCACGAATCTCATTGTTTAGGTATAAATAGAAGCTACCATCGCCAACCGGCATCAGATTTATGTGATAGGGGTCCTTTGGCTTCTCATCAATGCGTACACTTACGGGAAGGGGCTTGCGCCAGTTCGGGCAGAGAAGCGCCGCGTCATGCGCGTCAATGAGCACGTACGGATTAACCCCGACAATTGCTATCTTTGAATAGAACTTCATGGCGCACTAATAATTGCTTCCGCCGAACGTCCCAGGTCAGCCACGACCGTGGCTGGCTCAGAGCCCGCGTACGCAGGAGCTGTGACAGCCAAAGGTGTTGAATCTATCGCCTTGTTCGGCCGCGGTACTATTTTAATATTCTAGTGATTTGGATGTTAACAACACGCCAATGACCATCCTCAAGATGGTACGTATCAACATATCGATAGTGAGATCTAAATACTTTATCCTTATACTTACCAGTCATACGTGTCCGACCGCAGAGCAGTGCAGTTTCACCATAGATCCTAATATCTAAATCTTCGACCGTGTAAGGATCTATTCTCAAATCTGCAGACAGAAGATCAGCAATAAATACATCGCGAGTGCTGATATTTCCATCTCCATCAATATGCCTGAAGTTATTACCAATATTTTCCTTAATCCCGGAGACATCTTTCGCAACGATTGCCTTATCCCACTGATCGGCCTGGGCCTTAAGCAGCGACGCTACTTTTGAGGGATCCGTGTCTGCGCGACCGATTGAGAAAAGCCCTGCAAGGAAGACGACGATGAGGAAGAATTTCATATCAAAAATTGTGGACGACTGACCTGATGGGCAACGCACCTATTGCTTTGTGGAGGCCGCTTGGTTTTGCCGAACGTCTCAGATCAGCCACGACCCCGGCTGGCGCGAGGCGTGCGCAAGCACGACACATGACAGCTGGGGTCGTGGCGGGGTAGCGCCTGGTTAGGCAACTGTTTATTTCTTTCGACCTTCATCTACCTCCCAGTACTCAAAAAAGGTTTGGATATCGCTCCGGCCGGCAAGTCCACTCTTCGCCTTGAACTTCTCAAGAAGATCGGAAGCTGCATCTCGCCATCCGCGTTTTGCTGCAAAGTCGTTCCATACCAGCACATCCAAATCATTGAGCTTACGACCATTCTGCACACAGTACTGCCAACAATCCTCGTCGGATGCGCCAGAGAGAACGCACTCCGCAAACCTAGAATAATCCAAATTCATGTATTTCATTATTCTGGCATCATACCCGTCGCCCATCAGTTCGAAAAAATCCGGCCTAAGTTGCCCGGCAGCCCTTAAACGTATCTTGTCAATCGTTCGACCGAGAAATACCAAGCCTCCAACTTTTTCGTATGGGCAACGCGGTGTTTTTAAATCCTGGTTCATAGATACTCCGCAAAATCTGAATCGTATACTTTGAGCAAGTCGTAATTTCGTCGTCGTTCCTTAGAAGTAGCGCGTAGGTTTTCTGCCCAACGTCCCAAGTCAGCCACGACCCCGGCTTGCGCGGGGCGTGCGCAAGCACGACACGTGACAGCTGGGGTCGTTGTGCTGTAGCACCTCGTTCGGCCTATTTCCTCCCGCTGTTTCTGTCATAATTTCTACGAAATGTAATTTTCCAATCGGACTTATAAAGCGCGTCCTTCCTGATCTCTAGAGCCCAAACCCCGCACGCGTGCTGAACATGGACTCCCTTCCCATCTATCTTATACGTACACATACCATTATTGACACCCCAAGGCGCACCTTCTTCTCCCAACATTTGCACGTTTCGCACATCGATGAATTTCAACGAAAGCCTAGGCCCGGCTAGCTCGCCTTCCATCGTATAACAGCCAGTCAATCCGCTAGCTTTTAGCTTCGTAAGGTCTCGGCGGGAAATCGAAGGATTATCCCGGAGATAAACGCAGCCGGCAATCAGGGTGACGATCAGAAATAGATAGGAAATTCGCATCTGCTGGAATTTGCCGAACGTCCCAGGTCAGCCACAATCCCGGCTGGCGCGGGGCGTGTGCAAGCACCGAACGTAACAGCTGGGCTCGTTGTGCCGTAGCACCTAATTCGGCTGATTTCTATTCATTTATCGGACCAAATGGCAAATTCGCTCCCGCCGGGCTCGGCGAAATGAAAACGGCGGCCGCCAGGGAAAGCAAAAATATCGCGTACGATATTCGCCCCAAGCGCAATCACGCGTTCGCGGAGCGTCTCAAGATGCTCGGTATAAAAAATGATGATCGCTGCACCTGCGGCGACACTGGAGACTTTATCCGAGGTGTAGAAGCCACCACTTAAACGTCCGTCTTCAAATGCGACGTAATCGGGGCCGTAATCGGTGAACTTAAGTCCGAAAAGCGCGGTAAAGAAAACTTTGCTCTTCGCGACATCCCTCGACGGGATCTCGACGTAATCGACAGAGTTGGGTTTTGGTTCTGGCATAGCTCGTTGGTGTGTTTTTGCCGAACGTTACAAGTGTGCCGCGGCCGCAGCGGGCGTGACGGATGTGGCCGTTGGCACTAACGCCTTGTTAGCCCTTTTATATCAATCGTTTTACCAGTCATTGCAAGCGGAGCTTCGGACGATGTCGCGCCCTTTTTTTTCAGAATCACCAAACAATGGAAAACCGGGCGCTGGATCATTCGCGCTGCTGCCTTCAGATTCACCGATCCTCTTCCACCACTTATCATCAGGCTGTCGAACGTCGTGAACTCCATATCATTTCCGTCATCCAGCGCCAACACTATCGTTCCTTCCGACTCGCTCGCCAAAACATAATCCACTTCAATATTCATTGCGATTCGGTCAGGCATACTAGCGCCTCGACTTGTCCGTGCCGTGATAGCTGAGTGAGTTGTAATAGTTACCGAGTCTTTTGCCTGCTTCGGTGGTTCAGCGGCAGCACCTCTGATAACTGTGATCACGAGAAAAGAAAGAAACAGGAAGCATTTCATCGGCTAACGTTTCAGATCAGCCACGACCCCGGCTGGCGCGGGACGTGCGCAAGCACGACACGTGACAGCTGGGGTCGTGGCTGATCTAGCGCCTGATTGGGCGTTTTCATCTAGGTTGCACTTTATAACAGAGCTCCACCGTGCCACTCTTATACCCCTTAATCTCCGTCAAATGAAGAGCGAAATCTCTGTCGAGCTTTTCGAAAAACGGAATCCCATCGCCGATTAAGATTGGAATTATCGAATAACGAACTTCGTCGGCAAGGCCGAGACGAAGACATTCGCCTGAAACTGCACCACCGCCAACAAACCATATATTGCGAAACATTGGTCGCAAACGACCGCTCACAAATCGCACTAGGTCGCCAGAATAGAACTCAACGGTATCCCGTGTCCGCGGCAGCTCGCGACTAGTGAGGACAAAAACGGGTTTATCACCATACGCCCACCCGAATCCTTTGGCTTCAAAACTCAACGCTGTCTCATAGGTCCTTGAACCCATGACATAACAGTTGATCGATTTAAGGAAGGCTTCGACAATTTCTGGGGTCATCGTTTCCCCACCGACGAATTCGTCAGCAGTCTCGAGCCAATCGACGCGCCCGTCCTTTCGAGCAATGAAGCCGTCCAGACTCGCGGCCATGTGAATTGTTACGCGTGAATCAGTGTCTGCCATGTTTCTGATTTTGCCCAACGTTTGAGATCAGCCACGCCCCCGGCAAGCACGGAACGTGACAGCTGGGGTCGTTGCGCTCTAACGTCTGGTTCTCTTTCTACTGATTTCAACGGTTTAGCGGTCCATTCTTTTAGCGCTATCAAGCTTTTGCCTCATCTTCTCATCGGCGCTTTCCTTAATATTATGAAAGGTGCGGTGCGGCCCTACTGGGCCTTTGTCTTCTTCGATGACGAGATTTCGGGGTGCTGCACAACCGCTCACCAAGATTAATGCAAACATCAGAGCGATCAAACTGCGGCGATCCCGGCGGAACAAAGCTTGAGAACTAGCGAAGCTCACCATGTGCATTTTGAAGTGATTTATCATTATTTTGCCAAACGCCCCAGATCAGCCACGACCCCGGCCGGCGCAGTACCTGCGCAAGCACGGAACGTGACAGCTGCGGTCGTTGTGCTGTAGCGCCTGGTTCGCCTCCGTCATTGCTGAGTCTCTCCGAATAACGCTGATCCAAGTGGGATTCCATCGACACCGAGATTTTCGACACGCCAAACCTCGTCTTCAAGTCTCCACCAGATCACGTCGTACCTAATCCGACGGCCCTGCTGAAATCGAATAATAAAACGCTTCTTCAAATCGTGCTCACCTAACTTATAGGTCCGGTAGTCCAAAACTTCGTAACCGTCGAAAACCAACGGTACATTGGTCGTGGACTTCAAGAACGTCTCTTTCGCTACGGCATCACGAAAGCTAGCAACCCGAAAATCGTACACCGAGGACCAATCGCGGACATGCACAGCAGCATACAATGCCACGAGCCTATCTCGTATCGCTTTATCCTCCGACTTCTCTTCAGCAAAAGCGTCGAGAAGCGATGAGTCGGGATGCCAACTAGGCGCCTCTGCAATTGCATGAGCGCTAAACCAAACGATACAGATGACGAGCAAGAGTGTCTTCATTGGCGAACGCCCCAGGTCAGCCACGGCCGAAGCTGGCGCGGAGCGTGCGCAAGCACGATCCGTGACAGCCGTGGTTGTTGTTCTGTAGCGCATGGTTAGGCTTTCTGCTATTTCTCGGATCGTGATTTGATTGCCAACGGTACAACCAGTCTTTGTCGACGATGAACCATTTACCGTCGTGAAATAGCTCGCCGTCTCGATATAAAATGAATTCCGAAACCGCCTTGCCGTCGACCCGGTAGGTAAAAATTAAATCCGTTTTAGATGCAGCCGGTCCTTCCCTATCAAGTGGCACTGCTAGCCTGAAAACCGCTAAGAATCCGTCAACTTCACGATTGCCGAAATAAACAGTCTCCCAGTCGCTATCACGATAGCGCTTTGTCAATGTTTCACCTTTTTCCGATAGGACGGAAGTAAAAGTATAGTTGCATGCCGCTAAACATAGCAAAACGATAATGGAGCATATAAATCTCATATGTATTTTTGCCGAACGTCCCAGATCAGCTACGACCCCGGCTGGCGCCGGGCGTGCGCAAGCACGACACGTGCCAGCTGGGATCGTTGTTCCGTCGCGCCTGGTTCGTCCTTTTTGATGTCATCGTTGCAAATAGCGTGGCGCTAAGTCTTCTCTCCAAATCCGAGTAAATTTTCGTACGGATCTAGAACTCGAAAATCCTTCATTCCCCAATCTCTCTGCGTAAGCGGTTCGTAGATCTTTGCTCCTCGAGCGCACACCTCTTGATAATAAGCGTCGACGCCACTCATATGGATGTAAACGCGGGCTCCTTTTGGTCCACGCAGCCGCGCGTCGCAAACTAGCTGTAGCTCCACGCCTCCTCGGCTGAGGCCAACGCGAGACGGCGGTGTGCCCCACTGCCAGCTCACGACGAAACCAAGGACATCACGATAGTATGCCACTGCGCTCTCATAGTCGATAGCACCGAGAATCGGATATGCACGAATGAATTCCATCGGATTTCGCCTAACGTTATAGATCTGCCGCGATTACGGCTGGCGCGGCTCCTGCCCCGCAGGAGGCGTGACGGCCGTGGTTGTTGGCCGTAGCGCCTCGTTCGCTCCACTATCTCTGCTTTCTTCAATTGAAAGCAGAACGATCTCTGGCAGGCCTGATCGCTCGACTCGGGTGATATTCCAAATCGTGACCGCACCATCCTGATACCAGACTTTGCCTTCAATAAAAACGTAATGATCACTCAACGCGCGAAGTTTCTTCACTGTATCCGCGCTACAAATGCCTATGCTAACACCATTGGACTCGAGCCATTCATCACGATCAATCTTATGGAGAAAGAGCCTATCCCGCTCGAACTCCATGTTGAGGTAGCCCTCGACTCGAACGTAGTGATCCTTAAAGGCTCGTGGATTCGCGATCAGCTGGATCAGCGATATCTGCTCGTGATAGGCAGGCGCGATCTCAGTGAGCTGCTGCTCCCAATATTCATGTGGCCGACGTCTTTCCGACATACAGCCGGCGCAGGTGAGAGTGATGACCAATAGCATAACAATCTTCATCGCATTTGCCGAACCTCCCAGGTCAGCCACGACCGTAGCTGGCGGGGGCGTGCGCAAGCACGACACATGACAGCTGGGGTCGTTGTGCTGTAACACCTGGTTCGGCCGCTTATTCATTCAGTTTGGACCTGCCAACGACGTATTCAAACACCGCGGCAATCGTAATTCCAATCGTATAGGCAATGTAATTCTTCCAGGTAAACGAATGTCCTAACACGAGATGTCCGAGCGTGGTGTGACGAACCGAGTCGAGCCACTGTGAAGGATAGAGTTTTAGAGTCTCGACAGCGAAACATACCGACAAGGAATAAAGCGATATTCGGATTGTCGGAACGCGTGGAAAGACAAGTCCAAAAACCAAGAAGGCCATGATAGCCCAAAGGGCATCGCCGGGGTACTTACCTAACGCAGCAGGGATCCACTCTGGATATGCGCGGCTTGCCAAACCGCTAACTATGGTAAGAGCGATCAAGCCTGCATAAATGGGCCGAGACCGAGATGAGTTCGTGAGGGCAGTGCTTTGGTCCATCGTCTTGTGCCGAACGTTATAGCTCTGCCGTGCCTGTAGCCGGCGCGACCGGTGCGTCGGCAGCGGGCGTGACGGATACGGGCGTTGGCAGTGGCGCCTGGTTGGGCAGCTCTTCATCCCAGTGACCTAGTTGCTTGCAGGCAATGCTCTCAATTGTGATCCGCAGTACAACGACTGCTGCCAATTGCTTTGTATCGTAAAGGTTTGGACCGATCCTGCCATAGTGGGCCATAATAACGTCCAAACCCTTCCTTTTCTCTTCGGTGTCGGTGATAAACTTCACGGAACCATAGCCAACGATCGACCGTGCTTTCGCTCCCCAGTGACATGGCTCTGCATGCTTCGTGATGACCGCGGAACTCTCGATCTCGAAACAGACACGTGCGGATCGCCTGAGAATGTCGATCTTACGACCGCCAGCGGCGGAGTGGACGTACAGCGCCCCATCCCGATAACCGTAATTCACGGGGACAATGTAGGGCTCTCCAACGTCGATCATCGCCAGACGGCAAACAGCCGCTGCCGACAAAAGGTCGTCGATAACCCGCCTGTCGGTGACTTCTTCTTCTTTTCTGCGCATAGTATGGAGACTTCTTTCGCTCAACGTCCCAGGTCAGCCACGACCCCGGCTGGCGCGACACGTGCGCACGCACGGGGCGTGACAGCTGGGGTCGTGGCGCTGTAACGCCTGGTTCGGCTCTCTCATTTCTTCCAGTGGAGTAGCTTGTAAATCAGGTACACTTGGAACCAAAACGCAACGACGCCAATGACGAGTGCCTGCAGTCGCTGCAAACCAGGAAGCCGCCGGGACAAGAATTCGCTGGCGCTGTAGTCATACCGAGGGCTGTTGAGCGATATTCGCTCAATCTCTTCGTCAGACTTCAGAACGAAGCCAAGAAAGTACGTTTGTGTCCATGCGAAGACGGCTGACCAAAAAATCGCCCAATTTGCGGAAGCACCAATGGTGTCCGCCACTACATTTCGATATGCCGGCACTAGCAACGCTGCCACCAAGCCACCTATTGCGACTATGTACTTCATTTTTGCCTAACGTTAGAGGTGAGCCACAACCGCAGCTGGCGCGCCTCGCACGAGGCGTGACAGATGCGGTCGTTGCGCTCTAGCGGCTGGTTTGGCACCTTAGTTCATCATCGTAACAATCACTTGTGCGATCTTTCCATCGCGCACAACTAGATAGCCTTGCCGTCCACACAAATCCGTCCACGTCTGCTCGGGCGAGCTAAAGCCAAATACGCGGTCGCCGGCAGCCGGCTTGTACTCAGCGCCGGCATCTTTTGCGGCTACGTCAGACGGTACTTCACCAGATACCCAGCTGACGAACTGTCTTTCGTCCTCGGTCTTTGCCAGCGCAAAGAGCTCTACCTTGATCGGGTCCTTTTCCACATACTTCGCGATATAAATGTCCCTCTCCCCACCGACGATCATCTTCGCCATCGACACGGAGACGCTGACAACAACTTGGAAGGCGGCCTTGAATTCTTTCGTGTCGCGATAGACCGGCTCCTTCATGGCTTTTTCGAACTTGGGCAAATATTCGTCACGCAGCATTTCCTTTAGGAATTTTTCTTTGGGGTATTCCGCTGCGATATACTCACGCATCCGAATCGTATGTTCTTTGTCTAGCTCTGGATAACTCGCGAAGTACTTCTCCGTCATTCCGCTCAAGACGACATCGTAGACCTTTTCGATCTCTGAAAACGGGTATCTAGCGTCATCGGTCGCTTGGACGGCCGAACCAGTGTGAGGCGGAATCGGGCGTGTCGCACACGCGGTGAGACAAAGTAGCAAACAGATGAGAACGCGAGCCGTCATGATTTGCCCAACGTTACAGGTCAGCCACGACACCGGCTGGCGCGGTACGTGCCCAAGCACGGAACGTGACAGCTGGGGTCGTTGTGCTGTAGTGCTTGGTTCGGCCTCATCCAAATTTTCGGTTTAGCGATTATGTAAGTCCCATTGCGTCAGTACATCGCGCTGACGGGACACTTTGACTAGTTCAAGCTTGCCGTCGACGAAATCGATTTCTATTTCATCGACGAATCGTAACTGTTGTCGCGTTTCACCGCTGACAGGTAGATATGTAGTCCCAACCAGTCCCGCGATTTTGCGACGGTAGGCCCATTTTTGATGTTCAACCGTTGCCTCCATACTTTTCTCAATTGTCACAGGATGGCCCAATTTGTCTTCAACCTCACCTAAAGTCATTCCACGCGGCAACGCGGCTTTTCGATTCGTTTCGACATCTGCATCAAGAATCCAGACGAAGGTATTTTCTGGGGGGTCTGGCTTCTTAAAGGAACTGCAACCAAACACGCCCAATGACAATGCAACCGAAATGATACCTAATTGTAAGTTAATATAACGCATGTAAAATTTCTTGCCGAACGTCCCAGGGCAGCCACGACCCCGGCTGGCGCGACACGTGCGCACGCATGGGGCGTGACAGCTGGGGTCGTTGTGCTGTAACGCCTGATTCGGCCTCATTTGGATCTGGTACTCACAGCACTTGATTGGAAACCTGGGGTTCTCTTCCCATGGGCGCGGGTGATCTCGACTTTCTGTGCTTTGTCCTCGCCATCAAACCAAACCTTGAGCGCCGCGTAATTAAGTTCATCGAAGCGCGTCTCCCAGACGCATGGCCCGTCTTTTTCTTCTTGGCTCGGCTTTCCTAGCTGTGTCTCCAATTCAGAACGTGACGTGCCTTTCTTAATGGAGC
>Ga0302323_100000273_pt1 | contig 39970 bp, 25 predicted proteins | sample Fen_T0_3_FD_201950 | JGI IMG/M metagenome (GOLD analysis project Ga0302323, IMG submission 201950) | Peat permafrost microbial communities from Stordalen Mire near Abisko, Sweden - Fen_T0_3 | ecosystem: Environmental > Terrestrial > Soil > Wetlands > Permafrost | place: Sweden: Abisko...
GCGATCGCGCTCCCGTACTGACACCGCCTCGCGGCCCTCGTCATATCTCCTGGGTCGGCCGGCGGACGGGTAACGTGAGGCCGGTCGCCGTGAATTGCGGCTCAAAGAATCGCGCAGGGTGGGCGGCTCATCGGGTGCTCATCTGGGCGCTCATCTGGGCGCGGTCGCCGAGGCCGCGCGCCGGCGGCGGGGCTCGACGCTCCGGTGGGGATCGCCCGCGGGCCCCCTGGTGGGGTGGCGGGCCGTGCGCTTGCCGTGGGCGAGCGTCGCATGGGCAGCGGCGAGACGCGCGACCGGGACGCGGAACGGCGAGCAGCTGATGTAGTCGAGGCCCAGCCGGTGGCACAGGTCGATGCTGCGCGGGTCGCCGCCGTGCTCGCCGCAGATCCCGACGTCGAGCTCCGGGCGCGTGGTGCGGCCGAGGTCGACCGCGATCCGCATGAGGTGGCCGACGCCGCGCTCGTCGAGCGTGGCGAACGGGTTCTCGGGCAGGATGCCGCGTTGCAGGTACTCGGTGAGGAACCCGGTCTCGGCGTCGTCGCGCGAGATCCCGAACGTGGTCTGGGTGAGGTCGTTGGTGCCGAACGAGAAGAACTCGGCGTTCTCGGCGATCTGGTCGGCGGTCAGCGCGGCGCGCGGGATCTCGATCATGGTGCCGAACGCGTAGTCGAGCCGCTGGCCGGCACAGGTCAGCACCTCGCGGGCGACCTCGTCGAGCATGGTCTGCTCGAGCCGCAGCTCGTTGCTGTGGGCGATCAGCGGGATCATGATCTTGGGGTGCACGCGGATGCCGTCGCGCTGGCACGCGCACGCGGCCTCGAAGATCGCGCGCACCTGCATCTTGACCAGCTCGGGCATGTGGATGCCGAGGCGGACGCCGCGCAGCCCGAGCATCGGATTGTCCTCGCGCAGCGCCGCGACCGCGCCCAGCAGCGCGCGCTTGGTCGCGAGCTCGCGCTCGAGCGGGACCGGGTCGCCATCGTGCAGCTTCACCCGGGTCTCGAGCACGGCGACGTCGCGGGTGATCTCGTCGTAGCGCGGCAGGAACTCGTGGAGCGGCGGATCGATCAGGCGGATCGTGACGGGCAGGCCGTCCATCGCGCGAAACAAGCCGTCGAAGTCGGCGCGCTGCATCGGCAACAGCTGCGCCAGCATGTCGTCGCGCTCGGCGTCCGTGGTCGCGAGGATCAGCCGCTGGACCAGCGGCAGCCGCGAGGTCTCGAAGAACATGTGCTCGGTGCGGCACAGCCCGACGCCCTCGGCGCCGAGCTCGCGCGCGCGCACGGCGTCGCGCGGGTAGTCCGCGTTGGCCCACACGCCGAGCTCGCGGACGTCATCGGCCCACGCCAGGAGCTCGCGCAGGTACGGATCGTCGAGGCTGGGATGGATCGTCGCCACCTTGCCCAGGAACACCTCACCGGTGGTGCCGTCGATCGAGATCCAGTCGCCCTCGCGCAGCGTGGTGGTGGCGGCGCCGCGCTTGACCTGCACGGTACGCGCGTCGGCGTCGACCTCCATCGCCAGGATGCCGACCACCGCCGGCTTGCCGAACTGGCGCGCGACCAGCGCCGCGTGGCTGGTGCGCCCGCCGCGGCTGGTGATCACGCCGCGCGCCGCGAGCATGCCGTGGACGTCGTCGGGCTTGGTCTCGGCGCGGATCATCACGACGTCGCGCTTGGCCTTGGCCCACTGCTCGGCGCGGTCGGCGTCGAACGCGAGCTCGCCGACGGCGGCGCCCGGCGACACGTTGAGGCCGGTCGCGAGCAGCCGGCCCTCCGCCCGCGCGGCCTTGACCGCCGCGGGATCGAGCTGCGGGTGGAGGAAGAAGTCGACATGCTCGGGCGTGACCCGGATCAGCGCGTCGCGGCGGCTGATCCGGCGCTCGTGGACGAGCTCGACCGCGATCCGCACCGCGGCCCGCGCGGTCCGCTTGGCGTCGCGGGTCTGCAGCATCCACAGCTTGTCGCGCTCGATCGTGAACTCGATGTCCTGGACGTCGCGGTGATGGCGCTCGAGCAGCTGCGCGATCCGGACCAGCTCGGCGTAGGCCGCGGGCATGTCGCGCGCCAGCTCGCCGATCGGCTTGACCGCGCGGGTTCCGGACACCACGTCCTCGCCCTGCGCGTTCATCAGGTAGTCGCCCTCGAGCTGGGGCTCGCCGGTGGAGACGTTGCGGGTGGTGGCCACGCCGGTCGCCGAGCCGGCGCCGAGGTTCCCGAACACCATCGCGACGATGTTCACCGCCGTGCCGAGGTCATCGGGGATGCCGGCGGCGCGCCGGTAGTCCTGCGCGCGCTTGCCGCGCCAGGATCGAAACACCGCCTCGCTGGCCTCGCGGAGCTGGACGTGGGGATCGAGCGGAAACTCGCGGCCGGTCTGGCGGCGGATGATCGCGCGGAACTGCTGGGTGATCTCGCGCAGCTCGGCGGCCGGCAGATCGGCGTCGTTGGTCACGCCGCGGCGCTGGCGGGCGTCGCGCAGCACCGCCTCGAACGGCTCGTCGGCGACGCCCATCACGACCCGGCCAAACATCTGGACCAGCCGGCGGTACGCGTCCCACGCGAACCTGTCGTCGCCGGTGAGCCGCGCGAGCGCCGCCGCGGTGTCGTCGTTGAGCCCGATGTTCAGCACCGTGTCCATCATCCCGGGCATCGAGAACTTCGCGCCCGATCGGCAGGACACCAGGAGCGGATTGGCGGACCCGCCGAACTGCTTGCCGGTCGCCTGCTCGAGCTGGGCGAGCGCCTCGAGCGCCTGGTCCCACACGTCACCGGGCAGCTCGCCGGCCGCGAGGTAGGCCCGGCACGCCGCCGAGGTCACCACGAAGCCGGGCGGCACCGGGAGGCCGAGCCGGGTCATGTCGGCGAGGTTGGCACCCTTGCCGCCGAGCAAGCCCTTCACGTCGTCCCAGCCATCGCATCGCTGCTCCACGCTCGCGAGTTGATCGAATCGATAGATCCATCGCTGTTTGGTCGGCACGTCCGGGGGTATTGCAAGAAGCATTGTCAGCTCCCGGCGACGGGTTCGCGCCGATCTCCGCGCCGGGTTCGCGCAGATCTCGCGCGCGCGGGCCCGCCCTGCGCAAGAAACTCGCCGAGTCGGCGTGCGGCCCGCGATCTGGCGGGCACCTCGCTTGCACAAACCGCGGCCGATGCTCGAGATCAGGATCCATGGACGCGGCGGGCAAGGCGTGGTGACCGCCGCCGAGCTGCTCTCACTCGCGGCGTTTCGCGAAGGCCAGTACGCGCAGGCGTTCCCGAGCTTCGGCTCGGAGCGCATGGGCGCACCGGTGACGTCGTTCTGCCGGCTCGACGCCGAGCCGATCCGCTTGCGCGAGCCGATCGATCGCCCCGACGTCATCGTGATTCAGGACCCCACGCTCCTGGCATCGCACGACGTGCTCGCCGGCCTGTCGACCGACGGCTGGCTGCTCGTCAACTCGAGCCGCGGCTTCGCCGAGCTCGGGCTCGCCGACTGGGTCGCGCAGTTCCGGCCCGGCCGCGCGCGCTGCGTGCCGGCCAGCGAGCTGGCGCGCCAGCACCTGGGCCGCCCGCTGCCCAACGCGGCCCTGCTCGGCGGCCTGGCCGGGCTGACCGGCGCCGTCGGCATCGACTCGATCACCAGCGCGATCCGCGAGCGGTTCGCCGGCGCGGTGGGCGAGCGCAACTCCGCCGCCGCCACCGCCGCCTTCACCCTGTCCCGCACGGAGCCCGTCCCATGCTGAAGCAGCTCGAATGTTCGCGCGCGATCGCCGAGACGATCGCGCGCTGCCGGCCCCAGGTCGTGTGCGCGTATCCGATCACGCCGCAGACCCACATCGTCGAGGCGCTCTCGGAGCTGGTCCGCGACGGCTCGCTCTCGCCGTGCGAGTACATCAACGTGGAGAGCGAGACCTCGGCGCTGTCGGTCGCGCTCGGCGCGTCGGCGACCGGGGCGCGCGCGTACACCGCGACCGCCAGCCAGGGCGCGCTGCACATGGCCGAGGTGATCTACAACGTCGCCGGGCTCGGCCTGCCGGTGGTGATGACGCTCGGCAACCGCGCGGTCGGCGCCCCGATCAACATCTGGAACGATCACTCCGACGCGATGGCGCTCAAGGACGCCGGCTGGATTCAGCTGTTCGCCCGCGATGCCCAGGAGTCGCTCGACCTCCACGTGCTCGCGTTCCGGCTCGCCGAGGAGCTGTCGGTCCCGGTCATGGTGTGCGTCGACGGCTTCGTGCTGACCCACTCGGTCGAGCCGCTCGACGTGCCGTCTCAGGAAGCGGTCGATCGCTTCCTGCCGCCGTATCAGCCGGTGCAGGTGCTCGATCCGGCGGATCCGGTGTCGATCGGCGCGATGGTCGGCCCCGAGGCGTTCACCGAGGTGCGCTACCTCGCGCACCACAAGCAGCTCCAGGTGCTCACGCGCCTCCCCGAGCTCGCCGCCGAGCTGGCCCAGCTGATCGGCCGGCCGTCGGGCGCGCTGTTGCACCCGTACCGGCTCGACGGCGCCGAGACGATCGTCGTCGCGATGGGCTCGGTCACCGGCACGATCGAGGTCGCGATCGACGAGCTGCGCGCGGCCGGGCTCGCGATCGGCGCGGTCGCGCTGTGCGCGTTCCGGCCGTTCCCGCTCGCCGCGCTGGCCGAGGCCCTGGCGGACGCGCGCCGCGTGGTGGTGATCGAGCGCAACCTCGCGCCGGGGCTCGGCGGCGCGCTGGCGTCCAACGTGCGCATGGCGCTGCGCGGCCGCGCGATCCCGGTCCACACGGTGATCGCCGGGCTCGGCGGCCGTCCGGTCACCCGCGCCGCGCTGCGCCCGGTGTTCGAGTCCGCGGCGCGCGACGCGCTCGACGATCTCGTGTTCCTCGATCTCGACAACGCCGCGATCGATCGCGAGCTCGCGCGGAGCGGCGAGCGCCGGCGCTCGGGACCTGCGGCCGAAAACCTGCTGCGCGACGCCCGGAGGCCGCGATGAGCCAGACCGTACGATTCTACCAGACCGCGACGTTCACCGTCGGCAACCGCCTGCTCGATCCGGCGCGGCGCACCGTGCAGGCCTCGGCCGAGCGGGCCAACGCCATCACCTCCGGGCACCGCGCGTGCCAGGGATGCGGCGAGGCGCTCGGCGCCCGCTACGTGCTCGACGCCGCGATGCGCGCGACCGGCGGCGACCTGGTCGCGGTCAACGCGACCGGCTGCCTCGAGGTGTTCACCACCCCGTCGCCGCAGACCGCGTGGCAGCTGCCGTGGCTGCACTCGCTGTTCGGCAACGCCGCGGCGGTGGCCACCGGGGTCGCCGCCGCGCTCCGGGTCCAGGGCAAGCGCACCCGGGTCATCGCGCAGGGCGGCGATGGCGGCACGACCGACATCGGGTTCGGCTGCCTGTCGGGCATGTTCGAGCGCAACGACGACGTGCTCTACGTCTGCTACGACAACGAGGGCTACATGAACACCGGCGTGCAGCGCTCGAGCGCGACGCCGCCGGCCGCGCGCACCGCGACGACGCCGGTGATCGGCCCCGAGGGCGGCAACGTGTTCGGCACCGGCAAGAGCCTGCCGCTCATCGCGATGGCGCACCGGCTGCCGTACGTGGCCACCGCGACGGTCGCCGACCTGCACGATCTCGAGGCCAAGGTGACGCGCGCGATGACCGTGCACGGCGCGCGCTACCTCCACGTGCTGGTGCCGTGCCCGCTCGGCTGGGGCCACCCCACCGACGAGACGATCCAGATGTCGCGGCTCGCCATCGAGTGCGGCGTGTTCCCGGTGTTCGAGGCGGTGAACGGCGAGGTCGAGCGCGCCACCCCGATCCGGCGCCGGCAGCCGATCGAGGCCTACCTGCGGCCGCAGAAGCGGTTCGCGCATCTCTTCGCCGGCGACGCGGTCGACCCGCGAGTCGCGCGCCTGCAGGCGCTCGCCGACGACAACATCCGGCGCTTTGGCATCGGAGGCCCCCCATGAACAAGCCGTTCGCGATCACGCTCGACCGAGGATCGAGCCGTCTCAACCACACCGGCAGCTGGCGCACGCTGCGGCCGGTCTACGTCGACCACTTGCCGCCGTGCAACGCGACCTGCCCCGCGGGCGAGAACATCCAGCGCTGGCTGTTCCACGCCGAGACCGGCGACTACCGCGCCGCGTGGGAGGCGATCCTGGCCGACAACCCGCTGCCGGCGACCATGGGCCGCGCCTGCTACCACACCTGCGAGACCGCGTGTAACCGCGCGCGGATCGACGAGGCGGTCGGCATCCACGCGGTCGAGCGCTTCCTGGGCGATCTGGCGATCCGCGAGCGCTGGCCGGCGCCGCCCCCGGCGCCCGCGACCGGCAAGCGCGTGCTGGTGGTCGGCGCCGGGCCGAGCGGCCTGTCGGCGGCTTACCACCTGGCGAGGCTGGGCCACGCGGTCACGCTGCGCGACGCGATGCCGCAGGCCGGCGGCATGATGCGCTACGGGATCCCGCGCTACCGCCTGCCGCGCGAGATCGTCGACGCCGAGATCCAGCGGATCGCCGACCTCGGCGTGACCTTCGAGCTCGGCGCGCGCGTCGACGACATCGCCGAGGCCATGCGCGGGTTCGACGCGTGCTTCGCCGCGGTCGGCGCGCACCTCGCCAAGCGGATCGACATCCCGGCGCCCGACGCCAGCCGGATCCTCGACGCGATCGGCGTGCTGCGCAAGCTCGAGCAGGGCGGCGACGCGCCGCTCGTCGGCCGCCGCGTGGTGGTCTACGGCGGCGGCAACACCGCGCTCGACCTCGCGCGCACCGCGCGCCGCATGGGCGCGGCCGACGCCGTGATCGTGTACCGCCGCACCCAGGCGCAGATGCCCGCCCACGACGACGAGCTGCGCGAGGCGCTCGAGGAGGGCGTGACGATGCGCTGGCTGTCGACCGTCAAGCAGCTCGGCGAGGGCGAGATCACGATCGAGAAGATGCGGCTGGGCGACGACGGCAAGCCGGTCCCGACCGGCGAGTTCGAGACGATCGCCGGTGACACGCTGGTGCTCGCGCTCGGCCAGTCCGTGGACCTCGACGCGCTGCGCGCGGTGCCGGACGTGCGGCTCACCGCCGACGGCTCGGTCGAGGTCGGACCCGATCTGATGACCGGCCACCCGGGGCTGTTCTGCGGCGGCGACATGGTCCCCGCCGAGCGCACCATCACCGTCGCGGTCGGCCACGGCAAGAAGGCCGCGCGCCACATCGACGCGTGGCTCCGCGATCGCCGCGTCGAGCCGGCCGCCAAGCACGCGCCCGCGACCTTCGAGCGGCTCAACCCCTGGTACTACAGCGAGGCCGAGCGCGTGCACCAGCCGCAGCTCGCGCTCGCGCGCCGCCAGGGCACCTTCGAGGAGGTCCACGGCGGGCTGGACGAGCAGACCGCGCTGTTCGAGGCCCGGCGCTGCCTGTCGTGCGGCAACTGCTTCGAGTGCGACAACTGCTTCGGCGTGTGCCCCGACAACGCGGTCGTCAAGCTCGGCCCCGACCAGGGGTTTCGCATCGACCTCGACTTCTGCAAGGGCTGCGGGCTGTGCGCCAAGGAGTGCCCGTGCGGGGCGATCGAGATGACCCCCGAGCAGGTGTGAGCGCCGAGGCGCAACGCGAGACCTCGCGGTCAATCCAGGCGGAACTGCTGGGCGGCCGATCCGTTGCAATCCCAGATCTGCAGTAGATCGCCCGGCTGCTGCTGGTTGCTGGGATCGTCGAGGCAGCGGCCCGATCGCGCGTTGCGAAGCACCCCGGGCGAGACCACGGACCAGCGCTGGGCGTCGGAGCCGTTGCAGTCCCACAGCTGCACGCGCGTGCCGTTCGTGGTGCCGCCGTTGACCACGTCGAGGCACTTGCCGAACACGCGGATCGTCGCGTCGCCCGGGGCCGACCAGCGCTGGGCGTCGCTCTGGTTGCAACCGAACAGCTGGACCGCGGTGCCGGACGCCGGATCGGCGTTCGCCACGTCGACGCACAGGCTGCCAGGGCCCACGACGGGGCCGGGCGGCAGCTGCCAGGTCTGGGCTGCGCTGCCGTTGCAGTCCCAGATCTGGAGCTGCGCGGCGCCGGGCACGGTGTTGCCCCCCGGCACATCGAGGCAGCGCCCCGAGGCCGGGTTCACCAGCGCGCCGCCGGCCTGCCGGGTCCAGACCTGCCCGGTCGACCGATCACACGTCGCGAGCACGACCGCGGCGCCATTGCCGGTGGTGTTGCCCGCGACCTGCAGGCACTTGCCGAGCACGTGGACCGAGAGATCGGGTGCGTAGCTCGCCAGCTGCGCTGCCGTGTGGTTGCACGTCATGACCTGCAGCGCGGTGCCATCGGCGGTGCCGCCGCCGCGCACGTCGAGGCACAGCCCGCCGACGCCGAGCACTTCGCCCGCCGCAGGATTGGCGGCGGCGCTGCCGGTCAGCGAGATCGTGTGCGGCGCGGTCACCGGCAACGCGGCGGTCGTCACGGTCACGGTCCGCCGGTTGGCGTTGTACGCCCAGGCGGTCTCCGCGACCTGGACGCCATCGACGGTCACCGCGGTCGGCGCGACCGTGTTCGACAGCCGCAGGGTGTAGGCGCGCGCGGCCGGCGCGCCCGGAAACGTCCCCGCCGTGGCCGCGATCGCCAGGGTCCGCGTCGCGTCGGTGAAGCGCAGCGACGTGGTCGCCGACGCGGTCACCGGACCCTCGCCGGCATCCTCGTACAGCGAGAACTGACCGTCGGCGCCGGCGGCCACCGCGAGCGTCAGCTGGGTCAGCGGGCGCTGCGCCGCGTGATCGACATAGTCGGTGCGGGTCGGCAGGATGCCGCCGGCCTTGAGCAGGACCGGCATCCGGGCGAGGCTCGCGCTGATCGAGACCGTCGTCGGCCCCGTGTACGTCGTGCCGGTGAAGTAGTCGGTCCAGCTGCCGGTGGGCACCCAGACGGTCGCCGCGGCGTTGCCGTTGGCGTCGCTGGGCGACGTGATCGGCGCGACCAGGACGGTGTCGCCGTAGAGGTACTCGTTGGTGGCGGCGTACGCGGCCTCGGTCGTCGGGTAGTTCAGGTACATCGGGCGCACGATCGGGATGCCGGTCGCGTGGGCCTCGTGCGCGAGCGTGTACGTGTAGGGCAGCAACGCCTCGCGCAGGCGCAGGAACGTCGTCGCGCTCGCCGCCGCCGCCGCGCCGTAGTTCCAGGGCAAGCGATCGCCGTGGTCGGAGTGCAGGCGATCGATCGGCTGGAACGTGCCCAGCTGGACCCAGCGCGCGTACATGTCGTCGGCAAGGTGGCCGCCGTGAAAGCTGCCGATGTCGTGGCTGATGTTCGACAGCCCGGCCGCGGCCTCGTTCGCGGTGAACCGGACCTCGGCCGCCAGCATGTCCCACGTGGCCGGCGTGTCGCCGGTGAACTGCAGCGTGTTGCGCCGCTCGGACCACGGCCCGATCGCGTAGTTGCCATCGTCGGACGCCTGCTCGGACCCGCCGAGCCGCGCGAACGAGAACCCGCGCAGCCCGCGGGCCGTGCCGCGGTCGGCGTACGCTTGATTGATCACGTTATCCGGCGCGACCTGGAGATCGGACGCGGTCGACGCGCCGCAGCTCGTACAGTAGTCCAGCCACCACGCCCGCACGCCCTGCTGCTCGAACGGCTGGTGCAGCCCGAAGTAGGCGGCGAGCTGGGCCGGCTGCGACCAGTCGAAGCGATACGTCGGGTCCGACGATCCCAGATCCTGCGTCAGCCCGCCGGCCAGGCGATTGGCGGCCGCGAATTGCGGATCGTTGCCGGCGATCGTCGGGTGAATATTCAGCGTCACCGACAGCCCCTGCTGCGCCGTCCACGCCATGAATCCAGCCGGATCGGGGAACAGCGCCGGATTCCAGTTCCAGCCGTTCCACTGGCTGGGAGCCTTCCAGTCGGTGTCGACGACCAGCCAGTCGATCGGCACGAAGCTATTGCGAAACTGTGGCAACAGCGTGTTCTGATAATCCGCTGCGGTGTACGCGAAATATCGCGAATACCAGACGCCGTAGGTCGATTGCGGCAGAAACGCGATCCCGCCGGTCAACGCGTTCAGGTCGGAGAGCCCCTGGCGATAATCCTGACCATACCCGAAGAAATAGCCATCCTGGTACACGTGGTTGCCGTGCGACGGGCGATCGCTGACCCCGTGGCCTGCGTCGAGCAGCGCGGTGCGCGAGTCATCCAGCAGGTACCAGCCCTGGCGATCGAGGATGCCGGGGTGCGTGGGCACGGGCAAGGTCGCCGGATTGTCGAGCGATCGCGACCAGCCGCCGAGCGTGTCGGACGGCCCGGCGCCATACCCGGTGCTGGTCAACGCGACGGAGGCGACCGGGAAGCTGGTCGACGACGCCGGGATCACCGCCAGGCTGTCGACGTTGATCCGGCCCGAATCGCTCGCGCCCTGCACGACGCTGATCGCGTTGGTCCCCGCGGCCAGCGTCACCGTCGCCGTGGCCACCGCCCAGTCGTTCCACGACGCCGTGGGCGCGAACGTCAGCACGGGGCCCGCGGCGCCGTTGATCCGGGTCGACAGCGTGCGCTGGGTGCTCTGGCCATCGCTACCGACCGCGTTGGCGTAGCGCACGGCGAGCTGGTAGCTGCCGGCCGCCGGGACCGCCGACACGTCCTGCGCCACCAGGCTGCCCGGGGACTCGAAGCCGGCGACGAAGCCCGACCCGCCGTGCCCGGTATGATCGTAGGCGGTCGCGGCGCGCCCGCCGAGCAGCGCGTTCTCGGCTTCACACGGCGTGGCGATCGCGCAGTACGATGGAAATGCGGGCGCGGCGATCACGCTGGTGGCGGCCAGCACCACCGCGACGTTATCGGGCGTGAACGGACCGCTCGCGACCCGGTACCGCAGCGTCAGCGCCGCGGTCCGGATCTCGCGGAACCCATCCGCGGTCACCGCCGTGGTGAACGGCGGCGGCGGCAGATCGCGATGGACCGCGGTGAACGTCGTGGCGTCCTCGAACCCGAGATCCTCGGCATATTCCATGCGGATCAACGTGGGGGTCAACACGGTGAACCGGGCGCTGCCGTCGACCACCACCGCGGACGCCGCCGCGAGCTGCGCCGCGGACTGCGGCGTCGTCGACTCGGTGGTCGTCGCACAGCCGATCAGGGCAGCGCACCATAGCGATCGTCGTGATATCGACCTGATTGTCACTGCGTCATCCTCCTGGAGGTTGGAAACAAGGTTGGCAAGCCCTGGCATCCTAGGCGATGACGCGCGCTCGGCGAACCCGTCCGCGGCCCTACAACCTGGGTGATGAGCGTGTCAGCTCAAAACTAGGTCTGGTGCACTACACAATCTCTCTTCAGACTCTCTTCAGACCACGATGACGCGACGAGTTACCGAGGCGCTGCCGTGTCGCTCGTGACAAACCGGCCAGTCCCTGACAGTCACGTTTCCAGCTGGGTCGCAGCACTCGATCACCGGCTCCACGAGTGAATCTCTCGCGTCCGAGGTGCGGAAGCCCGACCCTGTGGCGTGGGCGCAGCGCGGGACGCACACCGCCACACGCGCGCGCCGTGCGAAGGACGCTTGTACGAGTCTTCCCCGGTGGTTCCCGACCGAGCGCGAGCGAACCTCTCCCTGCGATCTCGAACGAACCTCGTACGAGCGGCCCCCGCCGGGGCAGACAGCGCGTATTTTAGCGGTCGAGTTCGATCTCGCGCAGTTTGTCGTCGTTCGGGCTTTCCCCCTCTTCATCACGGAACCTGCACGGAGTCATGGATGCCAGCGCGCTGGGTGATCGTGGCGTTTTGCGTCGAGCTCGTGGCGAGCGCGCAGGCGCTCGCGCTGGATCGCCGCCGCGCCGTCACGCAGTACGCGCACGCCCACTACGAGGCCAAAGACGGGATGCCCCACGGTCTGGCCAACTCGATCGCGCAGACGGCGGACGGCTACTTGTGGACCGGCAGCGAGGAGGGCCTCGCGCGGTTCGATGGCGCGGCGTTCACCACCTTCGACCATCGCAAGACCGATGGCATCCCGGCCAACGCGTTCGCGGCGCTCGCGGTCGACGCCGCCGGCACGCTGTGGGCAGGCACCCGCGACCACGGCGTCCTGCATCTCCAGGACGGCGAGTTCCACGCGGTCGTGTGGGAACCCGGCGCCGACGCCCTGCAGATCCGCACGCTCGCGTTCGATCGCAGCGGCGATCTCTGGGTCGGCACGCGCGAGCGCGGCCTGGTGCAGCTCCACCTCGGCGTGCTCGCCGCGGCGCTGACGACCGGCACCGGGCTGCCGAGCAACGACATTCGCTCGCTGCTGTTCGCGCGCGATGGCACGCTCTGGATCGGCACGTTCCGCGGCCTCGCGCGATGGCGCGACGGCCGGCTCCAGCGCGGCCCGCCGGCGCTCGGCGACGTCGCGGTCGACGCGATCGCCGAGGATGCCGAGGGCGCGCTGTGGTGCGCGACCGGCAACGGCCTCGCGCGGATCCGCGGCGATACCGTGGAGCAGGTCGCCGATCGCCGGCTGCCGGCCGACGATCTTCACCAGCTCCTGTTCGACCGCGACGGCAACCTGTGGATCGGCACCGGCAACGGCGTCGCCCGCCGAACCCCCGATGGCCGCATCGAGCTGCTCGCCCTGCCCGCGGCGATGGTGCTGGCGCTGTTCGAGGACGCGGAAGCCAACCTGTGGATCGGCAGCGAGAAGGGCCTCGATCGGCTGCGCGATGGCGACGCCGTGCCGTTCGGCGCCAGCGAGGGCATGACCGACGAGCCGGTGTTCGGCGTTCGCGAAGATCCGACCGGCGCGCTCTGGATCGCGTCGGCCGTCGGCCTGCTGCGCGTCGCGCCGGGGCAAACGGCCGCGACCACGGTCACCGATGGGGGCACGATGTACTCGATCTACCCCGACAGCCACGGCGACATCTGGTTCGGCGCGCGCGATGGCAGCGTCGGTCGCTGGCACGATGGCCGGTTCGCGTCGCTGGGCCGGCGCCCCTGGGAGCGCGTGCGGGCGATCGCCGAGACCCGCGAAGGAATGTGGTTTGGAACCAACCACGGCCTGTACCGGTTGCGCGGCGATCGACTCGACGCCGCCGAGCTCGTGCTACCGGGGCCGATCATCAGCGCGATCTTGCCCGACGCCAGCGGCGCGCTGTGGCTCGGCGCCGAGGCCCAGGGCCTGCTGCGCTGGCAGGACGGCAGGCTCGCCCCGATCCCGCCGGGCGGTCCGCCGCCGACCAGCGCGGTCGCGATGGTCCAGGTCGACGCCGACGGGACGCTGTGGGCCGGCACCGAGGGCAGCGGCCTCTGGCGCCTGCGCGACGGTCGGTGGTTCGCCTTCACCTCGAAGGACGGCATGTTCGATGACCTGATCTGGCGAGTCCTCGATGACGGGCTCGGCAATCTGTGGATGTCGTCCAACCGCGGGATCTGGCGGGTCAGCCGGGCGCAGCTCGACGCCAGGGCCGCCGGGCAGCGCGACCGCGTCGACTCGGTGGTCTACGGCGAGGCCGACGGCATGCGCGATCGCGAGTGCAACGGCGCGGTCGAGCCTGCCGGCTGGCGCACCCGCGACGGTCGGCTGTGGTTCCCGACCGGCAAAGGGCTCGCCGTGTTCGATCCCGCGCACCTGCAACCACCCCGCCCGCCCAACGCGGTGATCGAGAACGTGCGGGTCGATGGCAAGCTGCAACCACTGGCCTCCTCGATCACGCTGGTCCCCGGCAGCAGCCGCCTCGAGATCGACTATACCGCGCCTGCCCTGGCCAGCCCGGAGCGTCTGCGATTCCACTATCGACTCGACGGCTTCGATCGCGACTGGAACGACGCCGGCGCACAGCGCGTCGCGCAATACACCAACCTGTCGCCCGGCACCTACCAGTTCATCGTCGAGGCAGCGAGCGATGGTCGCTGGGGCAGCGCGGGCAGGCTCACCGCCATCCTGCGGCCGCTGTTCTATCAAACGCGCTGGTTCGCCGCGCTGGCGATCGTCTCGCTCGTGCTCGCGATCGTCGCGGTGCCGCTGTTCCGGGTGCGCCAGCTCCGCGCGCGGGCGCGCGAGCTCGACCACCGCGTCCAGGAAGCGGTTCGCGAGCTCAAGGTGCTGTCCGGCCTGCTGCCGATCTGCGCGTGGTGCAAGAAGATCCGCGACGACCATGGCTACTGGAGCAAGATCGAGGCCTACCTCGGCGCCCGCACCGACGCGCAGTTCACCCACGGCATCTGCCCCGACTGCGACGCCAAGCTCGCCGCCGAGGACGAGGCTAGCGAGCCCGATGCCAACCAGGGCGCGAGCCGCGCGCCGCCGCCCGACAGCGACCGCAAGGACGACGCCGCTCGGTGAGCGGGTCCGGCCCGTCCCGGCGGCGGGTGCGGCACGCGCCGCGCGGACGGCAATACCAGGCATACGTCGCCGCGCCCGATCATCCGCAATCGTCCCATTCCATGCGAGCTAGCGACAACGTCGCTCGCGGCGGCGGCGCACCGCCCACATCGTGATCGCAAGCGGGCACCTGGACCGACGTGATATAAGCCGAGGCGAGATGGTGAGTTGGTGTACTCCGATGAGCTCGAGGTGCCCGTGATCCCCGACCCGCGCCCCACCCCCATGGACGCGACGCGCACCCGCTCGGTGGACAGCGACGACGTCACCCTTGCGGTCGGCACCACCGACCGCGACGTCCTCCCCGTACGTGACCACGGGCGATACGAGCTGTTGAGCGAGCATGGCCGCGGGGGGCTGGGCCGGGTGTGGCGAGCCCGCGACCGCGAGCTCGGCCGGATGGTCGCGCTCAAGGAGACCATCGACGGCGACGAGCACGCGCACCCGAGGTTCGTCCGCGAAGTGCTCGCGACCGCGCGCCTCGAGCACCCCGGCATCGTGCCGATCTACGAGGCCGGGAGCTGGCCCGACGGGCGACCGTTCTACGTCATGCGCCTGGTCGCCGGTCACACCCTCGCCGAGGTGGCGCGCGGCGACCGCACGCTGCACGATCGCATCGCGCGGCTGCCAAACGTGATCGCGGTGGCGGACGCGGTCGCCTATGCGCACGCCCGGCGAGTCGTGCACCGCGATCTCAAGCCGTCGAACGTCCTGGTCGGCGAGTTCGGCGAGACCGTGGTCATCGACTGGGGGCTGGCCAAGCCGCTCGCGCCGATCGCGCCCGGCGCCACGTCCCCCGACGCGGCCGCGGCGCCCCCGGATCCAGATGCCGCCGGCGCGCTCGCCGACGCGGGCGCCATGCCGGCGACGCAGGCGGGGCGGCTGGTCGGCACACCCGCGTTCATGGCGCCCGAGCAAGCGGCCGGCGGCGCGATCGAGGAGCGCACCGACGTCTTTGCGATCGGCGCGCTCCTCTACTTCGTGCTGAGCGGCAAGAAGCCGTACGAGGGAACCAGCGCGGCCGACGTCCTGGCCCGGGCGCGCGCGGGCGATTTCCCCCCGCTGCCCGCCGTCGAGCCGCGCGTCCCCGCGGACCTCGCCGCCATCGTCGCCAAGGCCATGGCCGTGGCGCCCTCCGAGCGCTATCCCAGCGCCCGCGAGCTGGCGGCGGACCTCAAGCGGTTCCAGGCCGGCAACCTCGTGGCCGCGCACGACTACTCGATCGGCCAGCGGGTCGAGCGCTGGATCCGGCGCAACCGCGCGCTGACGATCGCCGTCGCCGTGTTCGTGATGGTCGGGCTCGCCGGCGCGACGGCGTTCGTGCGCCGCGAGCAAGGCCTGCGCAAGGCCGCCGAGGATGCGCTGGTCCGCGCCGACGACAGCACCCTGGCGCTGCTCGAGCAACAGGGCCGCACCGAGCTCACCGCAGGCAGGCCGCTCCAGGCCGTGGCGTACCTCGTCGAGGCCTACCGGCGCCGCCCCGCCAGCCGCGTGCTCGCGGCGCTCGCGGCCCAGGCGATCCGGCCGCTGGCGCGGCTGTCGCGAAGCTACGTCGGCCACGCGCACGACATCCCGTACGTCGAGTTCAGCCCCGACGGCGCCCGCTTCGTCACCGCCAGCACCGACGGCACCAGCCGGATCTGGCAGACCGAGCGCGGCGGCCTGCTCGCCACGCTGCGCGGCGGCGACAAGCTCGTCGAAGCGGCCACGTTCAGCCCGGATGGCGCGCACGTCGCCGTGGCCGGGGATCGCGTGCGGCTGTTCACCACCGCGGGCGCGCCGCTCTGGAGCACCGAGGTGCGGGCCGCGTGGCGGCTATGGTACGCGCCCGACGGCAAGCGCATCTTCGTCGGCACCCACAGCGGGCGGCTGGTGGTGCTCGACGCCGCGACGGGCGCCCTGGTCGCCGAGGCCCACGAACACCAGGATCGCCTCGAGTCGCTCGCGTTCACCCCCGACGGCACGCGGTTCGCCATCGCCGGCTGGGACCACGCCGTCAGCCTGTGGGACGCCGCGAGCGTCACGCTCGTGCGCCGGCTCGCCGATCACGAGCACTCCGCCACGAGCGTCGCGTGGAGCGCCGATGGCCACTACCTCGCGTCCGCCGATATGGAAGGCGAGATCCAGCTGCGCCGCGGCGATACCGGGGAGCGCCTGCGCTTCATCCGCTTGCCCGCGTCGGCGCGGGAGCTTCACCTCTGGTTCGACGGCGACGGCCAGACCTTGCTCGCCACCGCGCAGGATGGAAGCATCCGCCGCATCCACCTCGCCAGCGGCGTGGTGCTCGACGAGTTCGACAGCCGCGCGTTCGGCAAGCTGATGGCCAGCGCGCTGGCGGCCGACGGCCACACCATGGTGACGACCGGCGTCGCCGGAAAGATCTCGGTCTGGGACCTCGGCGCCGGCACCAGCGTGCGCGTGCTCGCCCACCCTGCCGACGAGCGCGCCGCGATCTACTTCTCGGAGCTGACGCACGACAAGCGGCGCTTCGTGACCGCGAGCGAGGACGGCATCATCCGCGTCTGGGACGCCGCGACCGGCGCGATCCTGCGCCAGGCCGCGGTGCCCAACGCCGAGAGCGTCGCGGTCGACGGCGAAGGCCGCCGCGTCCTGGTCGCGACGCACACGCGCGACCAGCCGGGCGTCGTCCTCGACGTCACGACCGGCGCCACGATCGCCACCCTCGAGACCGACCACCGGCTGGTCAGCGGGGTCGCGAGCTCGCGCGATGGCCGCGCGTTCGCCCTCGCCCTGTACGACGGCTCGGTGCGCGTGCTCGATGCGGTCACCGGCGCCCAGACCGCGCGGATCGCCGTCACCCCCGGGCGGCTCTCCGCGGTGACGTTCGACCCCGACGGCAACCCGGTCGCGGCCGGCGAGAGCGGCGAGGTCTGGATCCTCGACCGAGCCACGGCCACGGTGAAGCGCTCGTTCGCCGCTCACACCACCTGGATCCAGGACCTCGAGTACAGCGCCGATGGCAAGCGCCTGGTCACCGCGGGTCGCCAGGACCACACGGTGAAGGTCTGGGACGCCGCGACCGGCGCGCTGCAGCTCACCTTGGCGGGCCACAAGAACAACGTGATGCGGGCCTCGTTCAGCCCCGACGGGGCCTGGATCGCGACCACGGGCGTCGACAACACGGCGCTGGTCTGGAGCGCCACCACCGGGGAGCTGGCCTGGACCTTCGTCGGCCCGGCCTACACCGCCGAGTGGAGCGCGGACGGCAAGCAGCTATTCACCACCGGCATCGACGGCTTCATCGCGGTGTTCGCGCTCGGCGAAGATCCGCGTCCGCCGAGCGCCCTCGCCGCCGAGCTGGCCGCGCGGTCCCCGTGGGCGCTCGTCGACGGCCGCCTGCAACCGCGATAGGGCCGTAGGACCAAATGTCCCCGTCGCTGGTCCGCTCGCGCTGGAGATTTGCAGCGCAAGGTCGGGTTGGACGAATTCCTGTCACGAAGACTCTGCAGGATGCTGTATCGCTGAGCGTATGAGCTCCACGATCAGCATCACTATCGAGAATGACGCCCCCATCGTGATCCCGTTCAGCGCGGGCATGAACGCGCAAGACGCGCTCGAGACCGCCTACAATCAGATCCAGAACTCCGCGGCGTTCTCGTTCGCGCTGCAGTTCTACGGCACCTATCAGGGCCCGCCGTACGGGCCGCTCGGCTACATGGTCATTGGCCTCAACGGGGTCTACGATCTACCGACCCAGAACACCTACTGGGCGTTCTATCTCAATGGCGCGCTGGCCACGCAGGGCATCGACAGCACCCTGCTCGCTCCAGGTGACGCGATCGGGTTCCAGAACGAGGCGTACTCCGAAGCCAGGCACCGCGGCACGCACGTCGAGGCCAAGCACCGCCACCACCATCGCCTGGCGCGGCCGCACGCGGTGCAGCCCTCGCCGTCCTCGCCCTCCTGAAGATCCGCCTGGGTCGCCATCTTGCCCTTGGGGGCTCCGCGGCTGCATCGAACAAGAGCCAGGTGATGCATCGACGGCCTCCGACTCGATTCGAGCAGATCGCGACGCCCGATATCCTCCTGACAGGAGAATATGTACTTACATTGGAGCACACTTCACGGGCGAGCTTGCGTGCTCGGCGTAGCTCCCGTCGATTCGATCATTGAACCGCGCGGGCCGGCGGCGTGGCGGCGTGGTCCGGCGACGGCGGCGTGGCCGCGCGAGCCGCGATGATGGCCGCCCGGCGCGCCGGGTCGGCGTTGCCGGCGAAGTAGTACGCGTCGAAGAACGCGAGATCGGCCGCGAACTGCGCCGGGGGGACGCTCGCCGCCCGCGCGGCGTAGTCGTCGAGGTAGCGCGGCATGTCGACGACCACCGCGCCCGGCTTGGCGCGCACCGCGGCGATCAGATCCGGCCGGTACTGCGCGAGGAAGAAGGCGTGACCGTCGAGCACCAGCCGCGTGAGCTCGCCGTGCGCCGCGTCGTAGAGCGACTCGACCGCCAGCGTGGCGCCCTTGGCCCGCACGTAGGCGGCGGTCGCCGCGTGCTCGTGGCCCGGCCGCGCCCGCGCGGTCACCGGGGCGCGCGCGAGCTCGCGATCGATCAGGCCGTGCATGTCCACGATGTGGAATCGCGTGCGCCACGCCAGATATCCAATGTTGTAACACGCGTACGATAGCTCGGGGCCGGCGTCGGGCAGGTAGGCGTGGAGCACGTCGGCCGAGTCGGCGTAGCGCCCGCCCAGCGTCAGCGGCGACAGCGCCGTGACCGGCCAGTAGGTCCGCTCGTCGGTCAGGTACCACCGCATGTGCTGCGGCTTGTGGACCGTGGTCGGCAGGCAGGCGAGCGCGAACGGCGCAGCGAGCAGCGCGGCCAGGACCGGGCGGCGCCGCGCGCTGCGAACGCCGACCTCGGCCACGACGAAGATCAGCGGCAGCGCCGAGACCACCAGCCGGCCGGTCATGAAGTCGCCGCCGATCCGCACGACGTAGAGCAGGTACAGCGGCACGGCGACCACCACGATCTGTCCGAACACCGTGCGCGCCAGCCGGACCGCGCCGAGCGCGAACGCGGGCATCACGCCGAGCGCGCCGGCGACCAGCGCCGAGACGAACGCGTACCGCAGGCCCTGCGAGTAGTACGCGCCACCGCCGGATTTGGCGTAGAACGTGTTGGGCAGCGGATCGCCGTAGTAGCGCCAGCGGATCACGAAGTACGGCAGGTAGACCACGACGAACGGGGCGGCGTAGCGCGCGAGCCCGCGCACGGTCGGCTGCCGCCACCACGCCGCCCCGCCGGTGCGCCGCAGCGCGGCGAGCGCGCGCGCCGCGAGCACCGCCGCGATGGCGACGTAGAACACCGCGTGATCGGGGTGCGCCATCGTCGCGGCGATCGCGCAGCTCCCGGCCGCCAGCGCCCGGCCGTCGTGCGCGGCGAGCGCCGCCGCGAGCACGAGCAGGGCACAGAACACGGTCTCGAGGCCGCCGGTCGCGAACGACACCATCGGATACGACAGCGCGGTCGCCAGCGCGGCGAACGAGACGATCGGTCGCTCCGGCGCGAGGCGGCACACCGCGCGGTACACCACGACGATCGCGGCGGCGTACGACAGCAGACCGAGGCCGAGCGTCGCGAGGGGCAAATCGAGGCCCAGCCGCCCCAGGCCGGCGATCAGCGCGACCCACAGAAAATTGGTGTAGCCCTCGACCCGCTCGCCTGGATTGAACACCAGGCCGCGGCCCTCGATCCAGTTGCGCGCGTAGTCCAGCGAGATGAACGCATCGTCGGAGAACCACAGGTTGTGCCAGGCGCACGCCAGGCCACCCCCGACGATCACCACCACGACCGCCAGCGCGGCGATCCCCGGCCGTGGCAGCCGGTCCAGCGCGCCGCGCACCGGCCGGGACGACCACGCCGCCACCGCCACCGCGGCCACGGCGATCACCGGCCACCACGGCGCGAGCGCCGCGGCGTAGCTGTAGAGCGCGCTCAGGTACACGGGCCCGAGCCTTATCACATGCCGGGCCAGGCCGGGCCGGGCCAGGCCGGGCCAGATGCGACGGCGCGCAGGTCCTCGCCCGGCGCCGCCGCGGCCCGTGCCTCCGGCCGTCGTGAGCGGGCGGTCGAACGATCGGGCCGCGCGTGCCCGGCGGTCGGACAAGGTAGGTATCGCGACCGCAGGACTTGCAGCATGCGATGCTGTCCCTGACACCGGATCTCAGCCCGCAGGCGCGACGCAGGAAACCCAACATGCGAGGCTTCCGCATGATCAGAATCGTGCTCGCGCTGGTCCTGGTGTGCAGCGTCGCGTTCCGTGGCTTCGCCACGCCGGCGTGCGCCGCGTCCACGGTCACGATCACCAACACCACGCCGGGTGGCGCGCAGGTCAGCCGGTTCGATGTCGATGGCAATGCGCTCGACGCCCACGATGGCTCGCTGTTGCAGGTGGGGGGCGTGTTCTACCTGTACGGGACGAGCTACGCGTGCGGCTACCGGTACCAGCAGAACTCGAGCTTCTGTGGTTTCAAGGTGTACAGCTCTCCGGATCTCGTGCACTGGACCGACCGGGGCTACATCGTCGCGCCCGGCGCCTGCCAGTATTGCTTCCGGCCGCACGTGATCTTCAATGCCGCCACAGGCCGGTATGTCCTGTGGGCCGACGGCGGGGGGCATTACATGGTCGCCACGAGCACCGCGCCCACGGGCATCTTCACCCCGCAGCCGGACCCGACGCTTCAGGTCGGCGGCTTCGTGGATGAATCGCTGTTCGTCGACTCCGATGGAACCGGCTATGTGATCCACAACACGACGCAGGTCGCCGCCGGGCTCACCGCCGACATGGTCGTGGAGCAGCTGACGCCCGACTACCTCACCACCAACGGCAAGTTTGTCCGGCTCGGCCTGGGCGATGTCGAGGCGTTCACCGTGTTCAAGCGCGACGGGATCTACCACGCGCTGATGTCCGACCCGAGCTGTGCCTACTGCTCGGGCGGCACCGGCGAAATGACCGCGACGTCGATGCTGGGGCCGTGGTCGGGCGCCTGGTTCGACCCCAACGGCGTCCACCAGAGCGGTGCGGCCGAGCCGCGGTGGCGGGCCCGGATCGTCAACGCCGACAGCTGCGGCGGGCAGCCGCTGGCCAGCCTCCCGATCTCGGCCGCGGACGGGTCGATCGGCTACTACTTCCTGTCCGACCGGTGGAACAACCGCGCGGCCAACGAGTCGCTCGCCAACCTGTTCATCGGGCCGATGTCGTTCGACAGCGCCGGCGTGCTGCAGGGCATCCAGTGCACCGCGAGCTTCGCGCTGTCGTTGCCGACCGCCGCAGGTGCCTACAACAGCCCGCCGGACCTCGACCAGCGCAGCGGCTTCGAAGGCTTCCGTCACTACTGTGATATCGGCGGTAGCGTGGCGCGCCAGCAGCGCTTCACCGCGTCCCGCACCGGCGCGCTCAGCGCCGCGTCGATCACCACCTTTCAGGGCGGCGATCCCAACGCGCCGCTGACGCTCGAGGTCCTCGACGCTGCCGGCACGCTCCTGGGCAGCACCGACTTCGCGGTCGCCAGCGTGCCGTGGGCGCCGGCGGTCATCACCGCGCATCCCGACGTCGCGGTCGTCGCCGGACAGTCCTATCTGCTGCGGCTGCGCTCCGCCACCACCACCGGTTGCTACGGCTGGGAGTACAGCGACGCCGACCCCTATCCTCGAGGTGTCGAGTCGTACAGCGTCGACCGCGGCGCGTCGTTCACCGAGGAGTCCGGACGGGATCTGAAGTTCACCACCGACGTCACCGCCGCGCCGGTGTTCATCCCCGATGGCGTCCCGGATGGGTTCACCCGGTGCGCGGGGGAAGCGCAGCGCTGCGGGTTCTCCGGCACCCGCGTCGTCGCGTACGGCGCGGGCACGTCCGCCGGGGCCTACCGGTACCGCACGGCCACGGGCGGGATCGACTGCGGGATCGTGGCGTTCGGCGGCGACCCGACGGTCGGCATCCTCAAGGCGTGTTACGTCGCACCGGACGGTGGCCCGAGCGGGTACACCGCGTGCGCCGCCGAGGGCGGCACCTGCACGGTCAGCGCGCCCACCCTGGTGGCGTATGGCGCGTTCGGCGCGTTCGCGTATCGCCTCGTGCCCGCCGGCGCCACGGCCTGCACCAACGCCGCGTTCGGCACCGATCCGATGTTCGGCGTCGCCAAGCGCTGCTACCTGGCGCCGGCAGGCGGTCCGCCCGGCGGAGCGCTCTGCGCCTCCGAGGGCGGGACGTGCACGCCCGGCAGCGCGCGGGCCGTCGTCTACGGCGCGCGGGGCGCGTTCTACAGCCGATGGCAAACCGGCCCGGTGAGCTGCACGTCGGCGAGTTTCGGCGGCGATCCGATCGCGGGCGTGGCGAAGGCGTGTTACGCGCGCTGACGCTCGCGCCTACCGCGACCGACGCTGCGGGGCGGCGGACGGGTTCGCTGGAACCGATGCGGCCGCACCGCGGAGGTCGCGCTGCCCGCGCACGGCCGCTTGAAACGCGCGCGGGTTGATCCACGCGAGCGCTCGGAACTCGCGCGAGAAGTGCGCCTGGTCGGCGAAGCCCAGGTCGTGCGCGAGCTCGGTGAGGCTCGTGTCCGGCGCGGCCTCGATGCGCCGGCGCGCGTGTTCGAACCGGATCACGCGGGCGAGGGTCTTCGGCGACATCCCGACCTGCGTCCGGAACTGGCGCTCGAGCTGGCGGAGCGACACGGAGGCCCGCTCGGCGAGCCCGAGGATGCTGCCGTGGCCGCGGGTGTCACACAGACGCGTCGCGACCTCGATGGCCGGGCTCGGTGCAAGCTCGACCGCACGAGCGCGCTCTGCGACGAACTGTTCGAGGACGTCGATCGCGTCGTCGAGCTCGCCCTGGGCGAGCAGCCGCGCGATGCGCGTCGCGAACCGCGCGGGCACGAGCGCATCCACCAGGCCGTCGTTGACCGGCAGCCGGCCGAACAGCCGGATCGCGCCCCACACGTAGAAGTTGACGCCCACGATCCGGGTGCGACCGAGCGCCACGAGCCGAACCGGTCGCGTCGTCGGGTGGTCGACGAACACGGCGGACACCGGCACGAGGCGGCCCGCGGCGCCGCTCGGGTCCGGCGCGAACCAGCAAGCGCCGTCCAGAAACGCAAGGCTCAGCGTGTGCCCTGGATACAGGTGAACCTCGCGGGTCGCGGGCGCGTGGCCATCCTCGAACACGTGAAAGCACCGCACCAGGTGTGCCAGCGAGCGAGCGGGTTCGCGTGTCCAGTGCAACATCCACCAACGGCCACCACGGGCCACAACGGGCTCGCGGCCGTCCCGTAGGCATAGCCGACGAGCCCCCTGGAGGCGAGGTCGGCTCGATCCCGCGACCCCGGTGGACCCGCGCCAGGTTGCGCCGCCCCGGCGCACACCGTAGATTGCGCCGTCATGCCGACGCCCGAGCTGCCGACCGAGATCGCGAAACGCCGTACGTTCGCGATCATCGCGCACCCCGACGCCGGCAAGACCACGCTCACCGAGAAGCTGCTGCTGTTCGGTGGCGCGATCCAGCTGGCCGGCGCGGTCAAGGCGCGCGGCGATCGGCGGCGCGCCCGCAGCGACTGGATGAAGGTCGAACGCGAGCGCGGCATCTCGGTCACCACGTCGGTGATGACGTTCGAGTTCCAGGGCTGTACCTTCAACCTGCTCGATACCCCCGGCCACGAGGACTTCAGCGAGGATACCTACCGCACGCTCACGGCGGTCGACTCCGCCGTCATGGTGATCGACGCCGCGAAGGGCATCGAGACCCAGACCCGCAAGCTGTTCGAGGTCTGCCGGCTGCGCGACGTGCCGATCACGACGTTCATCAACAAGATGGACCGCGAGGGCCGCGACCCGTTCGAGCTGCTCGACGAGATCGCGCACGACCTCCAGCTCGAGATCTCGCCGGCGAGCTGGCCGATCGGCATGGGTCGGGAGTTCCGCGGCTGCTACGACCTGTTCGCCGACCAGCTCATCCTGATGGAGCGCACCCGCGGCGAGTACCTCCAGGAGGGCATCACGGTGTCGGGCCTGGCCGATCCCAAGCTCGACCAGCTGCTCCCCGAATCGGCGGTCGCCAAGCTGCGCGAGGACGTCGCGATGGTCCGCGGCCTGTGCCCGAAGTTCGACCTCGAGTCGTACCGCGCCGGTCACCTGACCCCGGTGTTCTTCGGCAGCGCGGTCAATAACTTCGGCGTCCGCGAGCTGCTCGACGGGCTCGCCAAGCTCGCCCCGCCGCCCAGGTCCCAGCCCGCCCGCGAGCACCCCGTCGCGCCGACCGATCCCAACGTCGCCGGCTTCGTCTTCAAGATCCAGGCGAACATGGATCCCAAGCACCGCGATCGCATCGCGTTCGTCCGGCTGGCCTCGGGTCACTTCACGCGCGGCATGCGGCTCACCGTGCCGCGGACCGGCAAGTCACTCGGCGTCCACAACGCCATGCTGTTCCAGGCCAACGAGCGCGAGCTCGCCGAGGAGGCCTGGGCCGGCGACATCATCGGCATCCCCAACCACGGCACGCTGCGGATCGGCGACGCGCTCACCGAGGGTGAGACCCTGCACTTCACCGGCATCCCGAGCTTCGCCCCCGAGTTCCTCCGCCGGGTCCGCGCCGACGATCCGATGAAGGCCAAGCACCTCGGCCGCGCGCTCGAGCAGATCGCCGAGGAGGGCGGCGCGCAGGTGTTCAAGATGTTCCTCGGCTCGGACTTCATCGTCGGCGTCGTCGGCGCGCTGCAGTTCGAGGTGCTCGCCGACCGGATCCGCTCCGAGTACGACCTGCCCTGCCACTTCGAATCGACCTCGTTCGAGGTCGCGCGCTGGGTCGACGCCCTGGACCCCAAGCTGATCAAGCGGTTCGCCGACGCCAACCGCGACAACATCGCCGAGGATCACTCGGGCGCGACGGTGTTCCTCGCCCGCAACGAGTGGCAGCTCAACCGCGCCAAGCAGGACTATCCCCAGCTCCAGTTCCTGCAGAACCGCGAGCAGGCCCCGCTGACCCAGGCAGCCGTCTAGCCCCCGTCGGTACCGCGTCCAGGCATCGTCCAGTCCTCGGGCGCAGCGACCCGCCGCACCCGCGTGCTAGCTTCGCGGCGCGTTTCGTCCTCTGGCCCGGGAGTTTGCCGCATGCGTCTGTCGCGATCTGCCATCCTGTTCGCCGCCGTCGTCGGCGCCACCGCCGCCCAGGGCGGCGCCACCGCCCGGGCCAGGCCCGTGGTCGTCACCGCGGCCAAGCTCCTCGACGTCGCCAGCGGTCGCGAGGTCGACAAGCCGCAGATCGTGATCGTCGACGGCCGGATCACCCAGGTCGGCACCCAGGGCGACGCGGCGCCGGCCGGCGCGACCCGCGTCGACTTGCCCGGGGTCACGCTGCTGCCCGGCCTCATCGACATGCACACCCACCTGACGTCGTCGCCGCTGTTCGCCGGCTACAACGCGCTGCTGTTCAGCGATTCGTTCTGGCCGGTGATCGCGACCAGCCACGCGCGCGCGACCCTCGAGGCCGGGTTCACCACGGTGCGCAACGTCGGCTCGCGGGACTACGGCGACGTCGGGCTGCGCCAGGCGATCGAGGGCGGCTTCGTCGTGGGGCCGCGCGTGGTGACCGCGACCTACGCGATCGGCGCGACCGGCGGCCACTGCGACGAGACGTTCTTCCCACCGTCGATGGCGCAGAAGAGCCCGGCGGTGATCGACAGCCCCGAGGCCGGCCGCCAGATGGTGCGCCAGCTCCACAAGTACGGCGCGCAGGTGATCAAGATCTGCGCGACCGGGGGCGTGTTCTCGCACGGCGATACCCCGGGCGCCCAGCAGCTGACGCTCGCCGAGATCCAGGCGATCGTCGACGAGGCCCACATGACCGGCCTCAAGGTCGCCGCGCACGCGCACGGCGCGTCCGGCATCAAGGCGGCGATCCAGGGCGGCGTCGATACCATCGAGCACGCGAGCCTGGTCGACGACGACGGCATCCGGCTCGCCGTCCAGCGCGGCACGTACTTCGGAATGGATATCTACAATACCGACTACACGCAGGCCGAGGGCAAGAAGAACGGCGTGCTCGAGGACAACCTCCAGAAGGATCGCGACATCGCGCTGATCCAGCGCCAGAACTACCAGAAGTCGCTCAAGGCCGGCGTCAAGATGATCTACTCGACCGATGCCGGCGTGTATCCCCACGGCCAGAACGCCAGGCAGCTCGCCACCATGGTCAAGTGGGGCGCCACGCCGCTGCAGGCGATCCAGTCGGCGACGATCAACGCGGCCCGGGCGCTCGGTCAACCCGGCGACGTCGGACAGATCAAGCGCGGCGCGTTCGGCGATCTGGTCGGCGTCACCGGCGACCCGCTCAAGGATGTGACGGTGCTCGAGCGGCCGGTGTTCGTCATGAAGGGCGGCGAGCCCGTGAAGCGGCCGTAGCTCGCGGCCGGGCGGCCCGCGCCGTACGCGGAACCTCGCTTCATGGGTGCCAGGGGTTCCAGGGGTGCCAGTCGACGGTGAGCAGCGCCGTGCCGCGCTTGCTATCGGGCTGCGCGCCGAGCAGGCGCAGCCAGCCGGCCTCGGCGCCGAGATCGAGGGCCTTCGTGATCCGCGCGGTCACGCCGAGCGCCAGCGGACCGTGGTAGCCATCGCCGATCACCGCGAAGTCGGCGTCGAACCCGGTATGCAGCGCGATCGCGACGCCCCCCGCCGGCTGCACCGTGAGCCACAGCGGCACCGACAGCGCCGCGCGGTTGCCCAGGCGGTGGTTGGCAAGCGGCAGGCGAACGTAGGGATCGCTCGCGATCGCGAACCGGCCCTGGGTCCAGCGCACCAGCGCGCCGAGCGTGGTCGCCGGCTTGAACGGCTCGACGTCGCGGATCACCATGCGCACCCGCGGCGCGACGGCCAGCGCTCCTGCGAGCGCGCCGTACCGGACGTCGATGCCGCTGCCCCGGTACAGGTCGCGGCAGGTCGACGCGTCACTCTGGCGGACGCAGAACGTGGCGCCGGCGTCGATCCGATCTAGGCTCGCATTACTGTGAATCAAGCCGAGCGTCCAGCGGTGCGCGATGCCCCACCACGCATCGGGCGCGAGCGACAGCGGCCGGGCGACGTGCATCGCCTCGAGGTTGCTCTCCACGGTGAGCCGCAGCTCGAGCGCGCCGTCCTCGAGCACCAGCGGGCGCGCCACGAGATCGTCGGGCGAGGCCTCCGCACGCACCGCCCCCCCGAAAGCTCCGGCGAGGAACGCAGCCGCAACCGTGAATCGCACCGGCGCACGCTAGCACGCGGCGCCTGCGCGCCCGCCATCGCGGCCATCCTGTTGGTCGCCTGCCAGGCCGACGTCGGCGAGATCGACGGCGTGTTCTACAACGGCGACGGCCGGCTCGTGCACTGCGGGATCGACCTCGATACCCGCGCGCACAACACGATCCACAGCGTCGATACCGGGCTCGATCGCGCGCGCGACCGCGGCGAGGTCGTCGAGCTCTACGCGCATCACCCCGGCGCGACCGTCCCGGTCTCCAAGATCGAGTACGTGCTCGCCGGCGCCCGGGACCGCGGCCTCGCGTTCTTCACCTACGCAGACTTCGCCGCCGGCCGCGCCGCGGCGCCCGGCCTGGCGCTGTCGTTCGACGATACCTTCGTCCAGGCGTGGGTCGATCTGCGGCCGATGTTCCAGCAGTACGGGGCCCGGGTCACGCTGTTCGTCAGCCGGTACGCCGCGCTCGACGCCACCGCCCACGCCGGGCTCAAGCTGCTCGCGGCCGATGGCCACGACGTCGAAGCCCACAGCGTGCAGCACCTGCGCGCCCCGGAGTACGTCGAGGACTATGGCCTGCAGACCTACCTCGACGCCGAGGTCGATCCGTCGATCCAGGTCCTGCGCGACGATGGCTACGAGGTCCACGCGTTCGCCTACCCCTTCGGCGCGCGCACCGACGAGCTCGATCGCGCGATCGGCAAGCGCGTGCCGGTGATCCGCTCGGTCGCGTTCTCGTACGACATCACCGCGAGCCCGTGCCCGCGGTGAGCGTCACAGCATGCCGAGCTCCCACAGCCCCAACATGATCGTCGCCGCGACGACGATCCCGACCAGGAACGCCGACACACAGACCCGCCACAACGCGGGGACGCGGGCGTGCGGCCGGGCGATCGGCGTGCCGATCGCCGCGAGCGGCGACCGGGGCTCGGCGTCCAGGGCGCACAGGATCGCCGGCGCGGCCGGCGGCCGGGCCACCACGCTGATCTCGGGTTGCGCCGCGCAAGGGGCCGCGAGCGCGAGATCGCGGGCGACCAGCGGCGGCGCGTCGTCCCGAAGAAATCCGTTGACGTGCGACTGGGCGCGCTCGATCAGCTCGGCGAACGTGGGCCGCCCGGCGCGCCCCGCGTAGTACAGGCGGTAGTCCGCATTGACCCGGTCGCTATCGTGCGCCACGAGCCGCGCGCCATACTCGTCGAAGTACACCTTCGGACACCGCGGGTCCTCGGGGAACAGCTCGAAGGTGACGTGGAGCGTGTCCCACGGCTTCCCCGCGAGCCCCGGCGCCACCGGGTGCAGCTTGATATGATATCCGGTGTACTGCAGGAGCCGGTAGACGGGACCACCCCGCCGGCGAGGTTCTCGCCGCGCCAGATCCTGGCTCGACCTCGCGCCCCCACCCTCCGAGAGCGCGAGCAGCTGCGTCGACGCAGCGCCCGCGCTCTCCCCCGCCCCCACCCTCACACCGGCCACGCCACGCGCCGCCCGCGACCTCCACGCGTCGTCCTCGCGGACGATCGCCGCATCCTCGTTACGCATCCCCCGAACCAGCCCATCCACCGGTGCACCTCCATGCGATTGCTGGACCACGTGCGCCGCCTCGTGGCCGCGTAGCTTCTGCCCGGGGCTGCAGGGATCGCCGGGGACCGGCGCCATCGTGCCCGAGGGGATCGACCGACGGAGCACCTTGTCCCAGGAGACCGGCGATTCGATCGCCGGTCGCGCGGCGACCAGGTCGGCCTTGCGCTGGGCGAGCTCGTCGTACATCGAGACGAAGGTCGCGCGCGGAGCCGCGCGGAACGGCGCGTCAGCCGCCGTGGGTGCCGGCTCCGGCCGGCGATACGACCGCCGCCCCACGGATGCGTCAACCAGCCTGGCCTGGGGCGCCATCTCCTCGGCCCCGCGTGGAAGCCCCGGCAGGCTCTCGGCACCGCCTGCTGGCGGCCGCCCCGCTAGATCGTGTTCGTGCACCTCCAGACGTCCGCGCAACGACATGCCTCCTCCTGACCGACGCGCACGTCGCGCGTCATTGCCCCGGAATCCGTGGCTGCGAAGCCGGTGCCACGTCACGTCATGAATGAAACCAGCGAGCTAACCCATGTGGCCGGTTCGTCGACGCGTCGAACGCCGGGCTTCGACAGTTTCGACGCGTCGATGACGTGAGGTTTTCCTACCGACATCTCCTCACTGTGACTCACATCGTCAATCTGACCGGTCCGGTCTCACCAACCGACCGGTCGTTCCAGGAACCGCGGGGGTACCTCATTCGCGACTGGCGCTGTCCGAATACCGGTGAGCCGGGTCGTACTCCAGCGCTACCCGCGTGCGACTCCGCGGCCGCCGCGCCATCGCGCCTGTCAGACAACTGACGCTGTCGCGCGGCCGCTCCAAGCGGCCAAAGTCCGCGCGGCGCGTGCGCTCGACGACAGATCGCGACGGACTGCGGCGTCGAAGCCAGAGGCGGACTCGACAGCGCAGTGACCGGACTGGCTCGTTCGGCGAGCCGATGACGCGCTCCGCCATTTCCGCGCTGGCACGACTCGGACGCTGTTTTACGTGATCGGAAGTAGACCGATGCTCGATTCAAGGCGATTCTCAATCTTCGAGAAGCAACCGGTACGTCAGAATCGAACCTGCAGCGAGGAGTCCGACGTGATCCAGTTAGGCACACGAAGTAGCCGATGCGCTCTGCTCGCGATCGCGGCATTTGGCATCTCCGCCGACGCGCTCGCGCAGACCCCGCCGCCTGATCCCGCGACCCCGCCCCCGACCGAGCCGGCCCCGGCACCTGCCACGGAGCCCGCCCAGACGCCGCCGCCCGTGCTGGTGCCGCCGCCGCCCCCCGCGCCCGCGCCGCCCGCCGAACCGCCGAAGCCGGTGTTCCCGCAGGTGGTAAATCCCCCGGGCCTCCTGCGGCTCAACGAGCTATTCTCGTTCCGTCCGGGACTCTTGATCCAGATGTGGGCCTCGGCGGTGCAAGACAACGTGCCGAAGCTCAACGGCAATGCCGGCGATTTCGCGAAGAACGTGTATATGCGACGTGGTCGGTTCTTCATGCTGGGCACCATCGGCGACCGCATCACCTACTTCATGCTGTGGGAATCGTCCAACGTCGGCCTGCCCAACCCCGACGGCAGCAAGAGCCTGCCGCCGTTCGCGTTCAACGACGCGTTCATGGACCTGAGGCTCGACAAGCACATCTCGGTCCAGGCCGGCTTGATGGTACTGCCGTTCACGCGCAACATCTTGCAGACGCCCACGACGTACTGGTCGCTCGATATCGCCAGCGTCTCGGCGACCTATATCACCGCGACGCAGACCAACGTGCTTCGCGATAACGGTGTCCAGCTCAAGGTCAACGCGGCCGACAACCACTTCGAGGCCCGCGCGATGATCTCGCAGGGCATCAAGCTGGCAGATCCCGCGGGCCCGATGGGCGCCGGGCGGCTCGCCGGCAAGAACGATCCGCGGTTCACGGGCTACATCCAGTACAACGTTTTCGATCCGGAGACCGGCTATGTCTTCAATGGCCAGTATTTCGGCAAGAAGCGGGTCGCGGGCGTCGCGCTCGGCGCCGACTATCAGAAGACCGGGGACGATAACCCGTACTTCGCGACCACGGCCACCGCGTACGCGGCGATCCCGATCCATGGCCCGGATCCCAAGGGCGGGGATGAGATCGGCGGACAGGTCGAGTACCTGCACTTCCACAATGGCCGGATCCCCACCGCGGGCGCGGCCGGCACGACCATGCAGAAGCAAGACGACCTGTTCGTCGAGCTCGGCTACTACAACAAAGCGGCGAAGGCGTCGGTGTTCGGCAAGTTCGAAGGCCGGTTCCTCGCCGACGATCAGCTCGTCGTTCCGGGCGTGCCGTTCAGCAAGCTCAGCACGCGCACGTACGGCGGCGGCGTGAAATACTTCGTCGCCGAGGCGGCGGCCAATCTGACGCTGCAATACAGCCTGACACGGGCCCCCGACGCGCCCACCGACTCGGCGATGTTCGGCGCGCTCGCGCGCCACGATCAGAACAACGTCACGCTGCAGTTCCAGCTCGCGTACTGACCGGTAGAACAGCGTGCCGACCAGCATCGCCCGATGACGCCGATGACGCGTGGCCGCAAGGACCGGATCGTCGAGGGGCCCGCAGCTGGGGGGGCCACACATGAGCGGCGCCTCACCGTCACGCCCGGGTCACGCGTGAGCCACCTCACGATCGTGGTCCGGCCGCGGCGGATGTTCGCGCCATGATTCCAGCGTGGCTGGAGTATTATCCACCGGATTGACGCTTTCGAGGAGGTCTTCTGATGATGGCGGTGCAGCTCAACGCGTGGCTCTTGTTTCAGAACGCCCAGGCCCACTTTGGCCAGACCGAGATCGTCAGCAAGGCGCACGACGAGGTCCATCGCTACACGTACGCGGAGTTCACGCGGCGCACCGAGCAGCTGATGCACGCGCTCGACGCGCTCGACCTCGCGCCCGGCGAGCGCGTCGCGACCCTGGCGTGGAACCACTACCGCCACCTCGAGTGCTACTTCGCGGTGCCGTGCAGCGGCCGCGTGCTCCACACCGTCAACATCCGGCTGGCGCGCGACGACCTCCGTTACATCATCGAGCACGCGGACGATCGCGCGATCTTCGTCGACCCCGATCAGGTCGCCACGCTCGAGCAGCTCGCGCCGGCGCTGGCGCGCGTCACGCACATCGTCGTGCTCGGCGAGGTGCCGCGCTCGACGCTGCCGAACCTGATCGGCTACGAAGAGCTGATCCGCGGCCGGCCGGAGCGCTACCCGCCGCGCGACATCCCCGAGGACACGCCGCTCGGGCTGTGCTACACGTCCGGCACGACGGGCCGGCCCAAGGGCGTGGTCTACACCCACCGCTCGACGTTCCTGCACTCGCTGATCGTGACGTCGGCGGCCTCGGTCGGGCTCGGCCCAGGCGACGCGGTGATGCCGATCGTCCCGATGTTCCACGCCAACGCGTGGGGCATGGCGCACGCCGCGGTGATGGTCGGCGCGAAGATCGTGCTGGGCGGGCGCGACCACGATCCCGCGAGCCTGGTCGAGCTGCTGATCCGCGAGCGCGTCACGATCGCCGCCGGCGTCCCGACGGTCTGGTTCGGCATCGCCGACGAGCTGGCCCGGCGGTCGGCCAAGCTGCCCGACCTGCGGCGCGCCCTGGCCGGCGGCAGCCAGCCGCCCACCTCGCTGATCGAGCGGCTCCGCGCCGAGTTCGGCGTCGAGCTGCTCCAGGCCTGGGGCATGACCGAGACGTCGCCGATGGCCTCGGTGGCGGTGCCCAAGGAGGCCATGCGCGACTGGCCCCAGGATCGGCTGACCGCGGCGGTGCGCACCCAGGCCGGCCTGCCGCTGCCGGGGATCCGCGTCACGATCCGCGGTGCCGACGGCGCCGAGACCCCGCGCGACGGCAAGACGATGGGCGACCTCCTCATCCGCGGCCCCTGGGTCATCGACCACTACTACAAGGGCGAGGGTCGCGAGCAGTTCACCGACGACGGCTGGTTCCGCACCGGCGACGTCGCGATCGCCTCGGCGGATGGCTACTTCGTGATCGGGGATCGCACCAAGGATCTCATCAAGTCCGGGGGCGAGTGGATCTCGTCGGTCGACATGGAGCGCGCGATCATGGCGCTCCCCGAGGTCGCCGAGGCCGCGGTGATCGCGATCCCCGACGACAAGTGGCAGGAGCGACCGCTGGCCTGCATCGCGGTGCGCGCCGGCCACGCGCTCGAGCTGCAGCGCGTCCGCGCCCACCTCAAGGACCATGGGTTCGCCAGCTGGCAATTGCCCGATCGCATCGAGATCATCGACGCCGTGCCCAGGACCTCGGTGGGCAAGTTCGACAAGAAGGCGCTGCGCGCGCGCTACGCGGTCCGGCCGTGATGCGTCAGTGCCGGCGGCGCGCGTCGATATCGGCGTGCATCCGATAATCGGTGGCGTCGCCGACGTAGGCGCGCTGGCTGAGCCGGAAGTCGGTGACCGCGAGGAACTGCAGCTGCGTATCGCCGAGGTTCTGGGTCTGGTGCGTCGCCCAGCGCGGCACCAGCACGGTATCGCCGCCGCGCACCGCGAACACGCGATCGTCGACGATGACCTGGCCGGTGCCCGCGAGGATGTGGATCACGGTCTCGTGGGCGTGCTTGTGCTTCTCGTTGAACTTGCCCGCGGGGATCCGCACCATCCGGGGATCGAGCACCTCGGCGGCCAGCGGCAGCCGCTCGACCGTGAACTGGATATTGAGCCGCTCGACCTCGTTGGCATACATCGCCACCGCGGTCGAGCTCGCGGCGTGGTGCAGCGCGGCGTCGTCGAGGCCGCGCGCCAACGACTCGTGGCGTTGCATGCGCGCCAGCATCGGCTCGAGCCGGCGCTGCCAGAGCGCGTCGAAGATGTGATCGAAGATGTGATCGAAGAACTCGGTGCGGAGATCGAGCGCGCTCACCATCGCGCTCGCGCAGCTCTCGAACCAGCCCGGTTGCCCGGCGTACGACGCCATGAGGTTCTCGAGCGTCGCGGCATGGGCATCGTCGCACGCGATGTGGAGATCGAAGAACTCGAGCTCGGCGTCGGGGATCCCGGCGCTGGCGAGGCCGGTCCGCATGACCTGGTACATCCGCGGCACGATGCCCTCGGTGCCGAGCGACAGCATCGCCGCCGCGCCGATCGGATCGGGGCGCATCGCCTGGGCGAGGTACTCGCGCACGAAGTGCCGGGTATAGGGCGCATACTCGATCTGCGCGACGTCCTCGATGCCGAGCGAGGTGCGCAGGAAGTTGCGGAAGATCTGGGCGTGGCGGCGCTCGGGGGCGCAACCGCCGCCCTCCTCCCACAGGTTCTCCGAAAGCTGCGCGCGGAACAGATCGCTCTCGCAGCTCGCCATCACCGCCGCGAGGAAGCGCGTGAAGCTCGAGGTGTAGAGATGGTATTGCGAGAAGATGTAGCGCAGCTCCTCGCGTGAGAACGCGCCGGCCGCAAACCCGGCGAGCAACCGGCAGCGCCACAGCGGATGCTCGGCCTGTATGCCGCGCAGCGCTGCGAGCTGCGTCTCGAGGGATGATTCACCGGTCTGGTGGGGGGCCACGGACACCGAAGGATGACGAGGGAATGCTTGGATGACGCTCACGACTGCTCCTGCCTGTACAAGGCGTGAAAGGGACACCTCGCGCAAGTGGTCGCTTGGCGAGGATTTGGCGCGAGCAGCGAATCCACACGACCTCACACCGCTTACCCGCACCGCGGCCCTCTGCGGTGCAGTCCACATGCCGTGACCGGTGCGCGAAGGTGAGAGATCGTCGCTGGCGCCCTGCGGCGCGGCCGATCAGGCTGTGGTTGTTCGAGGATCGCGGTGATCGCGAGCGCGGCCCGCGCCGCCACCGCCGGGCCGCCTGCCAGCGCCGGCCGCACACATATCGTCAAGATTGTCGAGCCGCGCCCACACCGGCCTGACGGTCACGCGCGTCTACCCACCCGCGCGCACCCGACTCGTTCCGGGCTCGCGTGGACGTCGCACGGGCGTCGCGCAGGCGACGCTCAGGGATGCTTGCTCGGCGCCGGCGAGATCTGTGCCCCGGTCACGCTGCCGAAGATCATCACGACGCCGAGCCCGCCGGCGCCGCCCCCGCCGCCACCCACCGCGCTGGCGCCATCGAGGTTGTTGATCGCGCCGGCCGCCGTGCCCTGCGCGCCGTTGCCGCCGCCGCCGTCACCGGCGCCACCGGGCGCGCGCGCGTTGAAGCTGGTCGTCGTGCCGTCGCCGCCCGGCGTGCCACCGCCGGCCCCGCCGCCGCCGCCGCCACCACCGCCGTTGGCCACGACGCGGCCGGTGATCGCCACGCTCGGTGCATCGAGGCCGATCATGCCGCCTGCGCCTCCACCACCGCCACCTTGCTCGCGACCCGCGGGCGAGTGGGTCGCGCCGCCGCCTGCGCCCGACGCGAACACGTCGCCGGCGATCGCGATCTTGGTGCCCGCGATCAAGTACACCGCGCCGCCGCCCGCGCCCGCCGCGCCGCCGATGTTGTCACCCCCGCTGTCATCGCCGCCGGGTCCGCCGTTGCAGCCGCCGCGCACGACCGCGACGTCGCTCTGCGGCGCACCCGCCGTACCGCCGCCAGCCACGACCAGCGCCCCGGTGCCACCGGTGCCGCCCTGCGTGCCGAACCCGCCGCCCCCGCCGCCGCCCGCCCCGCCGCCGTTGTTGGCGCCGCGCCCCGCGACCGCGCAGGGCCCGGTGGCCGCGCCCGCGCCGACGCGGTTCGACGCCGTGCTGCTCGATACGTCGATCGTCGCGCCCGCCGCCACGGTCAGCGTCTCCGTCGCGACCAGGACCAGCGGCCGGGTACCGACCACCACGAACGCGCCGGTCACGTTCACGCTGGTGCCAGCGACCACGCACAGCGCAGGTCCACCGGACTGCGCGACGATCTGCGTGCAGTTGCCATCGGCGGTCGTGTTGTATGTCGCCGCCGCGTTCGGCAGCGCGACGGGTCGCGTTGGTAGAACTTTCAAGCAGACCTGGAGAAGGCCAGTGCCAATACACACCGCCGCATCGGGTGGCGGCGGGGCTGCATCGGGCGGAATCATCCCGTCTACCGGGAATTGCGGTGCATCCGCAGGAGCGATGATGACAGGCGCGTCGAGACCGCCATCCGGCCCGCTCCGCGGGTCCTGCTGCGCGGCGGTCGATTCGAAGCCGCATCCGGTGAGTATCGCGACGAGACCGAGGAGTTTCACGAGGTTCAGGGTACCCAATGGCGGCGGCCCGCCGCCCTGAAATCCCCCGACAGCGGATTACATTTGATCCCGACCGCGTGTTCTGCGCAGAGCCCGGGTGCATGGCCGCTGACAGTTATCACACGCGACACGGGAAACTACCTCGGAGAATGACTGATCCGCTGTGCCGAGAACGACGCGAATTGCGAAACCACGTATCCGCGCCGCGTTACTGCCCTACGCAAATTGCACAGCTGAGGTGTTCCCGCCGCTGATCACGACGGCGACGCGCGACCCGGGCGCCGGCTCGAACCGGCGCGACAGCAGCGAGGCGAACGCCGCGGCGCCGCCGGGCTCGGCCACGACCCGGAGCACCCGCCACAGCACGCCCTGGGCGTGATGGATCGCCTCGTCGGTGACCAGCACCGACTGCACGAAGCGCTGGGCGATCGGAAACACGCGCGCGCCGACCCGCCGGGGCGCGAGCGAATCGGCCGCGATGCCGCCGGCGGGTGCGTCGACCGGCGCGCCGGCCGCCAGCGCGTGCGCCAGCGTGGGCGCGAGCTCCGGCTCGACGCCGACGACCCGCGTGCGCCCCGCGAACCACGCGGCGATGCCGCCGATCAAGCCGCCCCCGCCGACCGCGGCGACCACCGCGTCGGGCATCCCGATCTGATCCTCGAGCTCGAGCGCGAGCGTCCCGGCGCCCATCAGCGTCTCGTCCTGGTCGAACGCGTGGATCCCCAGCGCCCCGGACTCGGCCGCCCACGCCTCGCTCGCGGCCAGCGCGTCGGCGTAGCGCTCGCCGACCACGACCAGCTCGGCGCCGCTGGCGCGGATCCGATCGATCTTGGCCTGGCTCGAGATCGACGGCACGTAGATGCGCGCCGGGATGCCGAGCACGCCGGCCGCGTGGGCGACCGCCGCGCCGTGGTTGCCGCCCGACGCCGCGACGACGCCGACCGCCGGCACCGCCCGCAGCCGAAGGTTCGCGAACGCGCCGCGCGCCTTGAACGAGCCGGCCTGTTGCATCAGCTCGAGCTTGAACAGCAGCGTGATGTCGCGGAGCCCGAAATCGCGGCCGGCGACCTCGATGACCGGCGTGCGCCGGATGTAGGGCCGGATCACCGGCTCGGTGGCCGCGATCCGCGAACGATCGACCTGGGAATCTGCCATGCGGTGTACGTGCTAGCGCAACCGCGCCGGGTTTGCTTGTATACAGCGCGCCGTCATGGCGGGGCGAACAGCGCTTCGAGCTCGGCTGCCGTCATCGTGTTGACCGGGACGGTCCACACCTCGCCGGCCTCGGCGCCCCGCGACCTGGGCTGGCCGCCCGGATCGACCGCGAGCTGATCGGCGAACCCCAGCCGCTTGCCCTGCTGCCACGGCAGCGTCGACCGCTCGATCTGCCAGTCGCTGACGCGGCCATACGAGATCTCGCAATCGAGGTAGGCAATGATCTGGTCGCGCGTCGCGTGGGTCTGGGCGATCGCGTCGCGGATCGAGCGCGCCGCCGGCAGCGGGGTGTCGCGCGCCCGCGCATAGACGAAGTGCAGGCCCGCCACCGCGAGCAGCTGCTCGGTATGGCCGTCTCGCGCGACGCGGACGGCGAAGAACTTGTCGACCGCGGCGCCGCCCGCAGGGTCGATCAGCGACCAGCGCTCGACGTAGGAGTCGTCGAGCGCGTGCTCGAACATCCGGCCCGGGCCCGCGGGCTCGATCCGGCCGGCATCGGCCGCGTCGCTGGCCGGCTGAAAATCGATCTCGTGGTGCCAGGTCGCGGTGGCGCCGGCGACCGTCGTCGTGCCCGCGAACCCCTGCTGCTGGGCGAGCGCCGCCAGCTCGTCGTCGGTGAGCTCGGCGAACGACGCCGCGCGAGACACGAACGGGCGATCCGCGGGCGTGCGCACGTCGCCGAACACGATCGGCGTCTGGACGTAGCGCACGGCCACGCTGGCATCGGGCGCGCCGCCGCCGCGGCGGATCCAGTCGCGCTGCCACGCGCCGATCGGCACCGGCGTGACCGCGGAGGCCTCGCGCGGCGCGGGAGGCTGGCCGCACGCGGTCATGGAGATCGCACAGGCGAGCCAGGTGAGCGGCCGTGGGCCATGGGACACGCCCGGATGTATCACGACGCTTCCGCGCCGCGCGCGATCCGCGGCCGCGCCGGCGCAGGAACCCGCGATCGTCGTCGGCCATGCCGCAGGTCGCGGCGGCCGCGGCGTGAGGAGCGTCGCGCGGTGGCACGAGGTGGGGGTCCACGCACAAAGGCCGCCCTGTACGACGAGCCGCACCGCCTCGGCAGCGATTCCCGTCCCCGCTCGCCCGGAACCTTCCGTAGCGCTGGATTTGTCGACGCAGCCTCGGCAGAATTACAGGCGTGCGGTCGCTTGTCCCGATCACGATCGATGCGACGTGGGTCGCGGTCGACATGACGGCGGTGCGTGAGATCGGCGGACCTCTCACGTGGATCGCATTGCCCACCGCGAGCGCGGCGTTGCCGGGCGTCGCCGCGTGGCGGGGCCGCGCCGTCGCGGTCGCCGATCTCGCCGCGGTGCTCGGCGCCGGCGAGCGCCTCGCCGCCAAGACCGGCCGCGTGCGCACGCTGTATCTCCAGCACGGCGCCAGCATGCTCGCGGTGCCGGTCGATACGGTGCGCGAGCCGCTGGTGGTCGCCGACGAAGACGTCCGGCCGCCGCGGATCCGCAACGAGACCTTCTGTATCGGCGAGGTCGAGGTCGAGGGCCACACCACGCTGGTCATCGACCTGGGCGCGCTCCTCGAACCCCACCGCCCCGCGGTGGCGGGTATCGCACGCTGACCATGGCGGGCGTCGCGATGGTCCACGTCCAGGATCCGCGCGTGCGGTGGAGCGTGCGCGCCGCGCACGTCGTGCGGATCATGCCTGCCGCCGAGTGGCGCGCCGCGCCGCCCGTCGACCCGCTCGCCGCGCTCGGCCCGGTGCCCCGCGGCGGCGCGCTCGCCCGGCGCGTCGTCGTCGTCCGGTGCGCGGATGGCCGCGACGCCGCGCTGGTCGCGGCCGGCGCGATCGACGTCGGCGACGTCGACGCCGCGGCGGTGCTGCCGCTGCCCGAGGTGCTCGCCGGCGCCGCTCCGCAGATCGCCGGGATCATCGCCCTGCACGATGCCTCGCTGTCGCTCCTCATCGAGCCCCCTGACGTGATCACCCTGCTGCCGTGGCCTGTTCCCGTGGTTGGTGAGGACCTATGCCCAAGTCGCTCGTAGCCCGCATCCGGCTGTTGTACCTGCCGCTCGATCTGGTGTTCAGCGTGCTGATCCCGCTGGCGCTCCTCCATGGGATTGCACCCGAAGATACGCTGTATGCGCTGGTCGTGCTGTACGCCATCGGGCTCGGGCGGTCGGCGGTCCTGAACCTCCTGTTCGGGAGGCTGCTGGGCCCGGTCGGCCGCTGGCTCGAGTCGGGTCAGGACCGGCCCGACGCGCGCGACGTCCGCGCGATCGACGCCACGATCCGGCGCGCGCCCGTCACCCTGGCGATGTGGCTCGGCACGCTGTGGTTTGCCCAGCTGATGGCCGGCACGCTGGTGCTGCTCTACGTCGATCCCTACAAGGCCGGGATCGCGCCGCGCGCGCTGGTGACCGCCGTGCTGATGTCGGCGGCGACGTTCCTCGGCAGCATCCCGTTCATGGTGCCGCTGATCGCGATCT
>Ga0302323_100000274_pt1 | contig 39968 bp, 23 predicted proteins | sample Fen_T0_3_FD_201950 | JGI IMG/M metagenome (GOLD analysis project Ga0302323, IMG submission 201950) | Peat permafrost microbial communities from Stordalen Mire near Abisko, Sweden - Fen_T0_3 | ecosystem: Environmental > Terrestrial > Soil > Wetlands > Permafrost | place: Sweden: Abisko...
CCCATGACGTTGATCAGGAACCCGGGCGCGGCGATCTTGTTCGGGATCCGGATCTCTCCCATCGTGGTGCGGTAGATGTGCCGGATCGTGAGCAGCATCTCGAGGGCCTCGGTGGCGGCGCCGGTGGCGTCGGGCAGCATCAGGCCTCGGCCTCCGCTGGCCGCGAGCTGCTCGAGAAACCAGCGGGCCGCCTCGGCGAGCCCGGCGTGCGCGGTCGCGCTCGGCATCGTCGTGCCCGGCAGGACCAGCCGGCCGAGCCGGGCGATGTCCTCCACGGTCGCCACGTCGATCCCGGTGCCGAACACCGTGAGCAGCCGCTCGATCGGGTGCATGTCCGCGAGCGCGCGGCGCGCGCCGCGGTGGCTCATCATCCACCGCGAGGTCGCAAACATCAGCCGCCGGAAGCGGGTCTGGCGGTAGACATCGAACATGAACAGGCCGAGCACGCGCTCGCCCATGCGCTCGAGCGCCGCGGTGATCTCGAACGCCAGGCGGCCACCGGCGGACCAGCCGCCGAGGATGTAGGGGCCGCGCGGTTGCGTGGCGCGGATGGTCTCGACCAGGAGCGGGACGTATTCGCCCAGCCCCTGGCCGGTGGGCACGCGGTTCACGAGGACGATCGAGCGATCGCGAACGAACTGCCGGAGCGGGAGATACGCCCACGCGTATCCGCCGATCCCGTGGATGAGCGTGAGCGGCACCTTCGCCGGATCGGTTCCGGACAGCATGACGACGTTGCCCGCGGCGCCCGCGCGGGCCTCGGTCGCGCGCGGCGCCGCGCCGTTGCCGGGCGGGCCGTGGTTCGCTCCCGGATGCGCCGGCGCGCCGGCCGTGGCGGCAGCATCGAGGCCCAGGAACTCGCGCCCGAGGTGGTCGGCGATCGCGGCGACGGTCGGATGGTTCATGATCAGCGTGCTCGGCAGCCGGCGCCCACCGAGCGCGGCGCTCAGCCGGTTGCGCAGCTCGACCGTCATCAGCGAATCGAGGCCGAGCTCGATGATCGGCCGGTCGTGGGCGATGTCGTCGACCGGTTTGCTCGCGACCCGCGCCACGCAGTCGCGCACGAGCTCGCGAACCGCCGCGGCGCGGTCCTCCGGCGCGACCTGCGCCAGCCGCTCGGCGAAGCCGCCCGCGCGCGACCCGCGCTCGGCGGTGCTGGCGGCGCTCGGCGCGGCACGGCGGGCGGGCGCGCTCGCGGCCGGGGCGGTGGTCGTCGGTACGACCGCCTGGGGTGCGCTGGGCGCGGCGCCGAGCAGGCCCTGGAGGACCCCGAGCCCCCGGACCGGATCGATGACCAGCCGGTCGCGGGCCATGCCAGCCCGGGCCGCCAGGCCGACCTCGGACCACGGTCCCCAGTTGATGCTCAGCGCGGGCAGCCCCGCCGCGTGGCGGTCGTGCGCCAGCGCGTCGAGGAACGCGTTGGCCGCAGCATAGTTTGCTTGACCGGCCAGGCCGATCATCGCCGAGTTCGACGAGAACAGCACGAACCAGTCGAGGGCGTCCTCGCGGGTCAGGGTGTGGAGGTTCCAGGCACCTGCGATCTTGGGGGCGCACACCGCCTCGAACGTGTCGCGGGTCTGGCGTGGCAGCGCGCGATCGGCCAGCGCGCCGGCGCAGTGAAACACGCCTGCGAGCGGCGGCAGCGCCGCGCGGACCGCGCGGAGCACGCCGGACAGGTCCGCGGCGCTGGCGACGTCGGCCTGCGCGACGTGCAGCTGGACGCCCTGGCCTTCGATCCACTGCAGCACCGGCTCGGCCTCGGCGGTGCGGCCGCGCCGGCCGACGAGCGCCAGCGCGCGCGCCCCCCGCTCGACGAGCCAGCGGGCCGTCAACAGGCCGAGCCCGGACAGCCCGCCGGTCACCAGATAGCTGGCGCCGGACCGCACGCCGCGCTCGGCGGCGCCTGCGGCCGGCTGGTAGCGCACGAGCCGGGGGGCGTGGCGGCGGCCTCCGCGCACCGCGACCTCGCGGCGGCCCGGCTCGTCGTCGGCGGCGCTGGCCTCGCTCGGTGGCGCCCGCAGGCCGGCGACCAGGCCGTCGACCTGCGCCTCCAGCGCGGCCTGGGGATCGACGTCGATCAGCGTGCCGCCGAGCTCGGGGTGCTCGCGGCGCAGCACCCGCCCGAACCCCCAGAGCGGGCTCTCCGCGAACGCGACCGGGCCGGGCGTCACCGGCTGGGCGCCGCGGGTGACGAGCCACATCCGGGCGGCCGATCCGCCAGCATCGCTGCGCGCGAGGATCGCCTGGGCGACCGCCAGCGCCGCCCCGCAGCTCGCGCTCAGCGACTCCGCCCAGCCGCTGGACGCGAGCGCGGCCCCGGCCGCGAGCGCCCAGCAGCACACCACGTCGCTGTACGGCCGGTCGGCCGCGAGCCCGAGCAGCCGCTCGACGTCGTCGCGGTCGCTGCCCGCGATCGCATAGCGGTCCTCGCCGAGCTGCGCGAACCGCTCGCCCGGGACGACCGTCGTACAGGGCTCGCCGGCGGCGACCAGGCGGCGGACGAGCGCCTCGCCGAGCTCGGGGTCGGCCAGGACCAGCCAGCGCCGCCCGGTCGCTGCCGCCGCTGCGGGTGCCGAGGGCGCCGAGATCCGGGCCTCGGTCACCGGCTGCCACGCCGGCTGCCACACCCACTGCGACCAGTGCTCGGCGCTGCTGATCAGCGCCTCGCGCCGCACGCTGCGCTTGACATAGCCGACGATGTCGACGAGCACGCGGCCATCCGCGTCGAAGAACCGCACGTCGGCCGCGATGCTCGGGCCCTGTTGATCGCGGATCCGGGCGTGGCACCACACGCGCCGGGCCGGGCGCGCGACGTACGAGATCTGCTCGAACGCGACCGGGACGGCGAGCTGGTGCAGGCTCGATTGCGCCGCGCCGCTCAGCTGAAATCCGCAATCGAGCATCGCCGGGTGGATCAGGTACGCGCCGAGCTCGTCGGCCAGCGACGGCTCGAGCTCGATCTCGGCGAGCGCCTCGTGGTCGCCGCGCCACATCCGCCGCAGGCCCTGGAAGGCCGCGCCGAGCTCGAGCCCGAGCCCGCGCAAGATCTCGTAGTGCGCAGCCGTCGCGACCTCCGCGCCGCAGCGCGCGCGCAGCGGTTCGAGCTCGACCGCGGCGGGGGCGGGTCCGGGTGCGCGGCGGACCTCGAGGCGCACGTGCTCGACCGGCTCGACGCCGGCGACCGCCGGGCGCGGCCCGCTGAGCACGCGGATCTGCAGCGTGTCGTCCGGTCCGGGCGCCGCCTCGACGTGCAGGCAGGACCCGGCCCGGGCGTCGTCGATGACCAGCGCGCTCGTCAGGCTCATGTCGCGGATCACGTACGCGGCGTCGCCCCAGTGCTCGCGGGCCGCCGCGAGCGCGAGCTCCACGAACCCCGCGCCCGGGAACACGACCTTGCCGAACACGTGGTGCTGATCGATGAAGCGAGGCAGGTCGCGCAGGTCGAGCTCGAACGCGCCGAGCACGCCGATCCGGCCGCCGAGCAGCGGGTGACCGTGCGCTGTCGCGCCGGTATCGCTGCCGACCCAGTAGCGCTGGCGCTGGAAGGCGTAGGTCGGGAGCGGCACCTTGCGGCGGCCGCGGTCGCGGTCGAACGCCGCCCAGTCGAGCGCGGCGCCGTGGACGTGCACCGCCGCGGCGGTCTCGAGCAGCTGCTCCCAGTCGCCGCGGCCCTTCTGCAGCGAGCCGGCCCAGACCCCGGGGGCGTCCCCGACGATCGCGCGCGCCATGCCGAGCAAGGTCGGGCGCGGCCCGACCTCGATCACGATGGTGCTGCCCGCGGCGCGCAGCGCCTCGACGCCCTGCGCGAACCGGACGGTCTCGCGGACGTGGCGCCGCCAGTAGCCCGGCGTCGAGATCTCGTCCGCGGAGACCGCCGCCCCGGTCACGTTCGAGATCACCGCGATGCGCGGCCGATGGAACGTCACCCGCGACGCCACGGCCTCGAGCTCGTCGAGCATCGGCTCGACCAGGGGCGAATGCGAGGCTCCCGAGATCTGCAGGCGCGTGCACTTGATCCCCTCGGCCACAAGCTCGGCCATGACGTCGCCGATCCGCGCGGGGGTTCCGGAGATCACGATGTTCTCGGGGCCGTTGATCGCGGCGATCGAGAGCTCGCGCGCGTGGGCCCGCACCGCCGCTTCGACGCGCGCGACGCCCGCCATGATGGCGAGCATCTCGCCGCTGCCAGGCAGCGCGGCCATGAGCCGGCCACGGGCGGCGATCAGCCGCAGACCGTCGTCGAGGCTGAACACGCCGGCCACGCAGGCCGCCGCCAGCTCTCCGAGGCTGTGTCCGACCACGACGCCGGGCTCGAGCCCCCACGATCGCCACAGCTCGGTCACCGCGTACTCGAGCGCGAACAGCGCGGGCTGCATGTACGCCATGTGGTCGAGGCGCGCGCCGTCGTCGCCGTCGCCGAACATCACCGAGAGCAGCGGGCGATCGAGCTCCGCGGCGAGCCCCGCGGCGCAGCGATCGAGCGCGGCGCGAAACACCGGCGCGGTGGCGTAGAGCTCGCGCCCCATGCCGGCGTACTGCGCCCCGCCGCCGGTGAACAGGAACGCGACGCGCGGGACCGCCGCCGGCGCGGACCGGCCGGAGATCAGCCCCACGGGCTCGATGCCGTCGACGAACGCCGCCAGCGCGGCGCGGAGCTCCGCGCTGGTCTGGGCATGGACCGCCAGGCGGTGGGCGAGGTGCGATCGCCCCGTGGCCGCGGTGAAGCAGAGGTCGGCGATCGCGGGCGCGGACGGCTCCCCCAGATACGTTGCATAGCGGCCGGCGAGATCGCGAAGCGCGGCCTCGCTCGCGCCCGACAGGAGCAGCAGGTGGCGGGGGCGATCGGCCGCCGCCGATCCGGTCGGGTCGCCACCCACCACGGGAGCGGCACCTGCGGACGGCTCGGGCGCCTCCTGGAGCACGACGTGCGCGTTGGTGCCGCCGAAGCCGAACGCGCTGACCCCGGCTCCGCGCGGCGCCTCGGCGATCCACGGCTCGGTCCGCTGCTGCACGGAGATCGGCAGCTCGGCGAACGGGATGTGCGGGTTGTACTGCCGCAGGTGGAGCGTGGGGACCAGCGTGCGGTGGTGGAGGCACAGCGCGACCTTGATCAACCCGGCGATGCCGGCGGCGGCCTCGAGGTGGCCGATGTTGGACTTGACCGAGCCGATCCGCAGCGCGTCCGCCCTCCCGCCATCGCCCGCGAGCACCGCGGCGATCGCCTCGACCTCGATCGGGTCGCCCAGCGCGGTGCCGGTCCCGTGCGCCTCCACGTAGTCGATGTCGCTCGGTCCGAGCCCGGTATCGCGCAGCGCGGCGCGGATGACGTCCTGCTGCGCCAGGCCGTTGGGGGCGGTGAGCCCGTTGGTCTTGCCGTCCTGGTTCACGGCCGTGCCCCGGATCACCGCGTAGATCCGATCGCCGTCCGCCTGGGCGCGGTCGAGCCGCTTCAGCAGGAGGACGCCCGCGCCCTCGCCGCGGACATAGCCGTCGGCGCTGGCGTCGAACGGCTTGCACTTGCCATCCGAGGACAGGAACGTGCCCTGGCTGAGCGCGATCGTCTTGTCGGGCGTGAGCACCAGGCTCACGCCCGCGGCGAGCGCGAGATCGCAGTCGCCGTCCTCCATCGCCCGGCAGGCCTGATGGACCGCGACCAGGGACGACGAGCACGCGGTGTCGACCGCCACGCTCGGACCGTGCAGATCGAAGGCGTACGAGATCCGGTTCGCCGCGAGCGCCGTGCTCGCACCGGTCGCCACGAACGGGCTCGAGTCGTGGACACGGGCAAGCGTGAGCCGGCCGTAGTCGGACTGCGAGATGCCCAGGAACACGCCGGTCCGGCTGCCCACGAGCGCCGCCGGCGCCACGCCGGCGTCCTCCAGCGTCTCCCAGACCAGCTCGAGCAACAGGCGCTGCTGCGGATCGGTGTCGACCGCCGCGCGCTCGGACAGGCCGAACAGCTCGCGGTCGAACAGGTCCACGCCGTCGATGAAGCCGCCGGCCGGGCTGTTGGTCTTGCCGGGCGCTCCGGGCTCGGGATCGTAGAGCGCGGCGGCATCCCATCGCGTCGGGGGGACCGCGCCGACGGCATCGAGGCCGTGGCGCAGCACGTGCCAGTAGCGCTCCAGCCCCGGACCGCCGGGGAACCGGCAGCCAAGCCCGATGATCGCGATCGGGGTGCGGCCGGGCTCGCCGCGCCGCGCGGCGGCAGCGACGGCGCTGGGGGCGGCGTCCGCGGGCGCAGGCCCGCTCAGGTGGTGAACGAGCGCATCGACGGTCGGATAGTTGAACAGCGTGGAGGGCGGTAGCGGACGCCCCAGCCGCTCGGCCAGCTCGGCCCCAAGCTTGGTGGCGTTCAGCGAGTCGAGGCCGTACTCGGCGAACGGGCGACCATCGCTGATCTCGGGCTCCGCGACGCCGACGCGCAGCGCCAGCGCGTGGCGGAGCCACGTCCGCAGATCCGACGCTGCACCGCGCGCCGGGTCGACCTGCGCGGCGAGCGCGCGCGTCACCCGGGCGATCACCGGCAGCTCGCCGCCCAGGTACAGATCGCGGCAGCGCCCGCGCTGGAGCTTGCCGCTCCCGGTCCTGGGCAGCGCACCCGGCGCGACCAGGACGGTGTCGTGGATCTGCAGTCCGTGCTTGCGGATCACGGTGTCCTGGATCGCCGCGCAGGTCCGGTCCGGGTCGCGCGGCGCGCCGCGGTCGACCTCGGCCACGATCACCAGCTGCTCGTCGCCGCCGGCGTCGCACGAGAACGCCGCGGCGCGCGTGATGCCGGCGTCCCGCGTCGCGTTCTCGATGTCCTGCTCGATGTCCTGCGGGAAGTGCTTGGCTCCGCGGATGACGATCAGCTCCTTGTGCCGGCCCACCAGGTAGAGCTCGCCGTTCGCGATGACGCCGAGGTCGCCGGTCCGGAGGTAGGTCGAAGCGTCGCCGGCGAGCCGCGCGCGGAACGTCCGTTCGCTGGCATCCGGGCGGTTCCAGTAGCCCGCGGCGACGTCGGGGCCGGCGACCCAGACCTCGCCGATCTCGCCGTCGGGGCACGCGCGGAGCTGCTCGGGATCGACGATCCGGATCGTGCGATGGTGCTGATCCGGCGGACCGTAGCCGACGAGCTCGGTGGCCGCGACCTCGCCGCCGGCCGCCGGGCCGATCTCGCGCGCTCGCCCGCGCTGCAGCTCGCGCGTCTCGAGCGCGATCGCGTTCGGGAACCGACCGGCCGGCGACTGCGCGACGCGCAAGGTCGACTCGGAGATCCCGTAGCAGGGCTGCAGCGCGCTGGCGCGAAACCCGCTCACCGCGGCGGCCTCGGCGAACCGCTTCAGCGTGTCCGGACGGACGGTCTCGCCGGAGCTGTAGGCGTTGTCCCAGCAATCGAGCGCGAGCTCTCGCCAGATCTCCGGCGTCACGCTGCGCAGGCACAGCTCGTAGCCGAAGTTGGGGCCGCCGGCGTGGGTCGCCCGGAACCGCGAGATGACGCGCAGCCAGCGCGCGGGTTGCTCGAGAAACGACTGCGTCGTCATGTGCACGACCGAGAAGCCCGCGCAGACCGGCATGCAGACGCTGTACATGAGCCCGGCGGCGTGCGAGGTCGGCGCCCAGTTGACCAGGACGCTCGTGGGCGAGTAGCCCGAGGCGGCGGTGATGAGCTCGCTGTTCGCCAGGATGTTGCGATGCGAGATCGCCACCCCCTTGGCGTCGCCGGTCGAGCCGGATGTGTACTGCAGGTACGCGATGCTGTCGCCGCGGATCACGGGTCGCGCGGCGGCGGGCTGCTGGTCACGCGGGCTCGGACCGCCTGCCCCGCCGGTGCGATCCCGGCCGCACACGACGCGCGGGAGCGCCCGGGTCCGCGGCATCCGGGGCGCGAGCTCGTCGAGCTGGCCCTCGAGCGAGCCGGTGGTCAGCACGCAGGCGGGCCGCGCATCGGCGACGACCGCCTCGACGCGGTGGACCGCGCTGTCCGCGCCGTGCGCCGCCGGCACCGCGAGCGGCACCGCGAGCGCGCCAGCGTAGAGACAGCCCCAGAACCCCGCGACGAGCTCGAGCCCGGGCGGGAACTGGAGCAGCACCGGCTGCCCGGAGGCGCCGCGCTCGATGAGGGCATCACCGATCGCGCCCGCCATCCGGTCGAGCTCCCCGAATGACAGCTGATCCAGCACGGCGCAGTCATTGCCATTCACGAAGAGGAACGCCCGCCTGTCCGGTTCGGCGGCGGCGCGCCCGCGCAGCTGCGAGACGAGATCGGTCCAGGTCGAGGGGGTCGGTTTGCCAGCGTCCATGAGGTTCCTTCGAGGTGGCTCGGCTACGCGGACTCGGCGGCCCGCGAGGCGACGCGAGCGCCGTGGGCGGTGGCCGCCGGGGCCGCCGCGAGGCTGTCCAGGTGGAGCCGGTACTGCAGCGCATCGATCGTCGCGCTGACCGCCGCGCTCGACAGCGTCTTGCCGATCCCGGTCATTCGCCAGGTCCGGATGCCGTCGCTCAGCTCGACGACCACGCGCACGGCCAGCTTGCGATGCCGCGAGGTGTGCACGGTCCTGATCTTGTAGTCCGCGAGGGTGGTGCCCGTGAGCTCGGGAAACACCCGCGCGCAGGCCTCGATCACGCCCGAGACCAGGTGGGCGAAGCACGCCTCCGCGCCCTGCAACACGAAGCGCAGCCGCTCGGAGCGAACGCCCTGCCCGGTGAAGAACGCGATGTCCGCGTCGAACTCGAGGCTGCTGGTCTCGAGCAGCGGGCTGGTCGACGCCAGGTCGCGCGCCGAGGTGGGGTCCGCGACCTCGTCGTCGAGCTCGCTCGCGCCCCCTGGCTCGGCGGTGACGGTGACGGTCTGGCGGCCGATCCGGATCCTCGGCGTGAACTTCCCGCACCGCTTCAGCAGCAGTAGCAGCAGCGACTCCTCGGCGGTGTTGAACTCGAAGCCGCTCAGCTCGAGCGTCTTGACCAGGCTGACCAGGCCCTGCAACTCCAGCTCGGTGAAGTGGTGCTCGAGCTGGTGCTTGCGCAGGAAGTAGCGCAGGTTGGACTTTCCGGACACCTCCGACAGCGCCACGTTGCTGCTGTTGCCGACGAGGTTGGGATCGATGTGCTCGTAGGTCCGGGGGTGCTTGAGGAACGCGTCGACGTGCACGCCCGCCTTGTGGGTGAACGCGAACAGCCCGACGTACGGGTGGAACTTGAGCACATCGGCCTGCAGCAGATCGGCGACCTCGCCGGACAGCCGGGTGAGGTTCTTCAGGCTCTCGTCGGGGATGCACTGATAGCCGAGCTTGAGCTGGAGATTCGGGATCACCGTGCACAGGTCGGCGATGCCGCAGCGCTCGGAGTATCCGTTGATCGTGCCCTCCACGATCGCGGCGCCGTTCTGGACCGCGGCGATCGTGTTGGCGATCGCGCAGCCGGTGTCGTTGTGGCAATGCACGGCGAACGCGATGGGGAACTGCCGGGTGACGGTCGCCACCGCGGCGCCAACCTCCTCGGGAAATGACCCGCCGTTGGTGTCGGCCAGATCGATCCAGTCGACGCCGGCCTCGACGGCGGTCGTGATGACCTTCAGCGCGGACACCGGGTCGCTCTTGTAGGCGTCGAAGAAGTGCTCGAAGCCGAAGCTCACCTCGCCGAGGTGCTTCTTCAGGAACCGGATCGAGTCGTAGATCGCCGCGAGGTTCTCCTCCGGGGTGATGCGCAGGACCGTCCGGACATGGAGATCCCAGCCCTTCCCGAAGATGTGACCGCACTCGAGCCCGGTGCGGACCAGCGCGAGCAGGCTGGCGTCGTCTTCGGCCCTGACCGTGGTCAGCTTGGTGCGCCCGAACGCGACGACCTTCGTGTGTCTGAGCTTGGTCGTGCTCAGCCGCTCGAAGTAGAGCGCGTCCTTGACGTTGGAGCTCGGCCAGCCGCCCTCGATGTACGCGAAGCCCATGTCGTCGGCGAGCTGCGTGATCCGCAGCTTGTCCTGCAAGGAGAACGAGATCCCGGACGCCTGGGCGCCCTCGCGAAGAGTGCAGTCGTAGATCTTGATCTGCTTCCGGGTCATCGTGCGCTCTCACGACCGGCCGGGGCCTCGATCCCGTAGAGCCGCGCGGCGTTCTCGCACGTGATCTTGTGCACCACGTCCCTGGGGGTATTCGCGAGCAAGGTATTCAGGACCTTCGTGGACTCGGGCCAGGTCCCATCCGAGTGTGGATAGTCCGAGCCCCACATCAGGGTCTCCGCGCCGAGCTCGTCGATCAGCTTGACCCCGACCCGATCGTTCTGGAACACGGCCTTGCACTGCCGACGCCAGTACTCGCTCGGCTTCAGCTTCAGCTCGAGGTCCTGGAACCGGCCCTTGAACTCGTGATCCATGCGCTCGAGGACGTACGGGATCCAGCCCAGCCCGCTCTCCCCGAGCACGAGCTGCAGCTTGGGATAGCGCTCGAGCACGCCCGAGCCGATCATCGCGGCCAGCGGATGAACCAAGCTCGCCATCTGGAACCCGGTGACGCTCGTGAAGAACGCCGCGCGCTTGGCCTGTCCGGTCACGTCGATCTCCTCGAGCGTGAGCGGGAGCGATCGAAAGCAATGGACGTGCAGAGGTAGCCCGACGTCGCAGATCGCCTTCCACATCGGCTCCCAGCTCTCGTGCCACAGCGGCCGGGTCTCCCGGCTCATCGCCAGGTTGATGCCGACGATCCCGGCGCGGCGCTGCTCCGCGATGCGATACACCTCCTTCACGGAGGCCGCGATATCGGCGTAGTACACGCAGGCCAACCCGAACAGCCGTCCGTTCGAACCCCGGCAGAAGTCGGCCAGCCAGTCATTGTAGATGCGGCACATCTCGGTCGCCGCGGCGGGGTCCTCGAGCCGCATCATCGTCTCGGCCGCCAGCCCGTAGACGACCTCGGCGTCGATGCCGTCGAGGTTCATGTCCTGCTGGCGGAGCGTCGGGTCGCTGACCCTTCGCCGGCCCTTCTTCGCGTCGGCGTACAGGCCGGTCGACGCCATGATATCGATCTTCGCGTTGCTGCCGGGAACGTACTTCTGCCCGTACGGCCCGAATCCGCTCACGTAACCGAGCCAGAGGTTCTTCTTCGTCGTCCAGTAAGGTTCATCCCCGTCCTGGACGAATGGCATGTGATCCTTCAGCGCAGAAGACGCGTTCTTCACGAACAGGTCGGCCGGCAGCCAGTGAAGATCGATGTGCGAGTCGGCGGAAATTCTTGTATATGGCATGACAATGACCTCACCCGAGATGGAGAATGGAGCCGTTGCGAATTTCGAGAATCGAGCCCTCGCAGGTTGCCTGTGAATCACGATGCGAGGTCTACGGTGTACCGATCTGCGCGGTGCCACGATCGATGCGACCGATCATGGCCCAGCTGGAGGCGCGTGGAAGTCGATCCGGAAACGCGAGGTTCGCTTGTCGACGCCACCGCGCCTGCGAGGAACGTGCGGGTCTGACTGGCTCGTACCATCAGACAGACTGCCGCTGCCATCGCGTTTGCATGCACGCCGTCGATTTCCTCCCCGGGAGAGTAGTTATAGGAAATCTTTCCGCGAATGCAAGACCCAAAACCGGAAACCGCTCCGTCATATTGACGAGCCGCCAAAGCGCTTCGCCAGATTGATCGGTTTAGCGGAATTTCGTGTCGCCGACTGCGACGCGCGTGCGTCACTGCAACGTCACTGCGACCGAGCCTGGATGGCAGTCGCGACGAACCCGGGATCCGCGTGCGTCCACGCGAACTGTGTCTGCAGCGATTTGCGGCGGCCGCGAATCCGAGATCGAGATCGACAATGTGCAAACTCGAGATAGCGAATACCGTCCACCCACCGGCAAGTCGTTTGCGATCCTCGATACTGAATCTTACGATCATGATGAAACAACGAGGCCCCGCGAGCGGGTCATGCTGCCCCGCCAGCACCGCGGCCGGCGGGTGCGGTGCACACCGGCCGTCTCCCCCGCAGGATGGGCGCAGGATGGGCGCAGGATGGGCGCAGGATGGGCGCAGGATGGGCGCAGGATGGGCGCAGGATGGGCGCAGGGCGCCGCGGGCGGCGTGCAGCCCCGGTGCCCCGGCGGCGCCGCGCGCGTCACCGCGCCAGGTCCGCGCATCGCCTTGACCCGAGATGACCGGTCATCTACTATGAAGCTCTGTTGCGCAGCCGGGGCGGGCCCAATCTTGACATGAGATGACCGGTCATCTATAGGTAGACTCCAGCGAGCGAACCGGGTCGCTCGGTGAGCACGTGGAAGGCACAGCAGCGTTTCCTGCCAAGGGTGCATGTTATGGAATCCAGTCCAGGTCCCTCGAAGCGGCCGTTGTACCTGCTCGCGATCGGTGCGTTCGCGATCGCCACAGAGGCGTTCATGATCGCGCCGCTCCTGCCGGGGATCGCGGCCGACCTCTCGGTCAGCGTCGCTGCAGCCGGCCAGCTCGTGACCGTGTTCGCGTTCACGTTCGCGATCAGCTCGCCGATCTTGACCACCCTCACCGGGAGCCTCAACCGGCGCAGCTTGCTCATCATCGCGCTGACCGCGTTCGCCCTGGCGAACGTCGTCGCGTGGGCCGCGCAGGGCTATCTCTCGCTGATGATCGCGCGGATCCTGCTGGCGCTGGCGGCCGGGCTGTACCTGCCCAACGCCAACGCGGTGGCGGGGGCGATGGTCGCGCCGGAGCGGCGCGCGCGCGCGCTGGCGATCGTCAACGGCGGATCCAGCGTGGCGATCGTGCTAGGCGTCCCGCTGGGCGCGATCGTCGGCGGGATCGGCGGCTGGCGCATGACCTTCGCCGGAGTCGCGGCGCTGGCCGCGGTCGCCGTGATCGGCTTGCAGGTCGGGCTGCCCAAGGCGTTCGGCAAGAACCTCCCGACCGCCACGCTCCAGCAGCGCATCAATGTCGCGCGCAAGCCGGCGATGCTGCTGGCGCTGCTGAGCACGACGATGTGGGCCGTGGGAGCCTACACGGTCTACACGTACATCGCCGCGTACATGGCGGCGACAACGGGTGCGTTCGGTCCGCCGCTCAGCGTCGTGGTGTTCATCTGGGGGGCATCGGCGGTCACGGGCATGATCCTGGGCGGGCGCACGGCGGACAGGCTCGGGCCCGCGCGCGTATTGACCATCGCCCTGAGTACCGCCTCGCTCGCGTTCTTGAGCCTGACCCTGATCTCGGCCTATATCCCGCAGGCGCACGCGACCTTCCCGGTGCTCATCGCCGTCGTCCTGTGGGGCATGGGGATCTGGGGTTTCATCGCCCCCCAGCAAGCGCGCTTGATCGCGACCGCCGGGCTGAGCGTCGCGCCCGTCGCGCTCTCGCTGAATGCCACGTTCATGTATCTCGGGCTATCGGCGGGGGCGTCGCTCGGCGCGTTCACCCTGCGCCAGGGGGCCCCCGTGGATCTGGGCTGGGTCGGCGCGCTGTGCGAGCTCGTGGCGCTCGGCATGCTCCTGGCCACCAGCCGGCAGCGCGCCCCCGCGTCGTCGTCCGTGCCTGCGTGATGTCTTGATGTCTTAGGGGGCGCTCGGGTACGCCGTGATAACATCTGGTCGTGTCGGCATCGAAGTGTTCCATGGCCCAACCAAGCGTGCGTGACAAGCTGATCGAATCCGGACTCAACGTGATTTACGCGCAGGGCTTTCACGATTGCTCGGTCCAGGACATCACCGATGCGGCCGGCGTGCCCAAGGGTTCCTTCTACAACTACTTCGACAGCAAGGAGGCGCTCGCCGTCGAGGTCCTGGCTGCGTTCAAGGGCACGAGCGATCTGGGCCTGCTCCAGGATGCGTCCAAGCGACCGCTCGACCGGTTGCGGTCCCATTTCCGGGCGTCGGCGCGCGCGTTCAAGTCGGCGGGGTTCCGGCGCGGTTGCCTCATGGGCAACCTGGGCGCCGAGCTGTCGGACTCGAGCGAGCCGGTCCGGCGCGCGCTGGTGCAGCGCTTCGAGGGCTGGCAACGATCGATGGCCGCGGTGTTGCGCGAGGGCCAGTCCGTCGGCGAGGTGAGCCCGGCGATCGACCCCGATCAGGCGGCGAGGTTCCTGGTGAGCTCGTGGGAGGGCGCCGTGCTCCAGATGAAGGTCGCCAGGTCGATCCAGCCGATCGAGGACTTCCTCGAGCTCGCGTTCGTGTCGCTGGTTCCTCGATAGCCGGCGACCGGCGCACCATCGCTACCGCCAGGCGTTGGTCGGCGGCTCGGTGGGCGACGGACGACCGCGGCGCGCCGCGATGAACGCCTGGGCGAACTGCGGCGCGGAGGCGAACCGGCGACGCGGGTCCTTGTCCATGGCGACCGCGAGCACGTTCTCGATCTGCGGCGAGATCCGGGCGAACGTGCGCGGCCGCAGCGGCTGGGCGTGGACCAGCTGGTAGATCAGCTCGGCGAGGTCGCGGCCGGTGAACGGCGAGCGACCGGTCAGGCAGCGGTAGGCGATCGCGCCGAGCGCGTAGACGTCGGCCGCGTGGGTGACCTCGCCGCCGGTCGCCTGCTCGGGGGCCATGTACTGCGGCGTGCCGACGATGCCCTCGCCGGTCAGCGTGCCCTCGCTGCCGAGCAGCTTCGAGACCCCGAAGTCGAGGATCTTCCAGGTGCCTCCGTCGTGGAGGAACAGGTTGTGCGGCTTGAGATCGCGGTGCACCACCCCGGCCAGCCGGGCGACCTCGAGGCCGCGCGACACCTGGTCGAGCAAGACGACGAGCTCGTCGGATGGGATCCGGGTCTCGGCGCGCAGCCGGGTCGCCAGATCGCCGCCGTGCAGGCGCTCCATCGCGATGAACGGCACCGGCGCGTCGGCGGGCGACAGCTCGTAGACCCGCACGATGTGGGGGGACTCGAGCCGCGCGGCGACCTCCATCTCGCGGTGGAACCGCTCGACCAGGGTCGCGCTCGCGGTCGAGCGCGCGTTGAGCAGCTTGACCGCGGCCGGGGTGCCGTCGCTGCGCACCGCCTCGTAGACCTCGCCCATCGAGCCGCGGCCCAGCACGAGGCCGAGCCGGAAGCTGCCCATGGTCTGGTGGGTCCACCGGCCCTCGTTGGCGCGGTTGGCGCGCTGCGCATGATCGACGACCTCGGCGAGCGCTTGCTCCTTGTCGCCGATCACCTGCATCGCCTGCTGGAGCTCGGCGACGGCCAGCGCGCTCATGCTGCGCGCCCAGCGACCGAGCGCGTAGCCCGACGCCAGGAACCCGACGATCAGCAGCTCGGCGACCCACAGCTGCGGCGGCCTGACATACGTACTGGCGATCACGCCGCGATCGGGCAGCCAGCCGAGGATGATCGGCGAGGCGATCGCGACGTGACCGCCGATGATGATCGCCGCGGTCCCCCGCGCGATCCAGTGGACGCGGCCGAGCGCGATGAACACGATCGCCAGCATCGTGACCATGACGACCGCCGAGAACGGACCGAAATAGGCGATCGCCGGCAACACCCCGATGTTGCCGAGGAGCCACAGCAGTCCCACCGTCCGCGGCTGGTAGGTCGCCTCGCTGCGACTCAGGATCCACATCGCGGCGTTGCTGGCCGACAGCACGCCCGCGCCGATCCAGAACGCGATCCGCGCGTCCGGGTCACCGCCGAGCAGCAGCGACAGCAAGATCGCGCCGATCGGCGAGATCACGCCGAACCGGTGGAACGCGCGCATCCGCGGCAAGTCGCTGCGGTCGAGCACGGCGGCGGCAGTGGGGACCGGCCGCGCCGAGCCGCTGCGCCACCCCGAGGGCGGGTTGCCCTGCCGCTGGGAGCTCGATCCCAGGCCGATCTCGGCGAACGCGTGCGGCGACGCGGCCTCGGTCGCCGCGTGCGTCCCCGCTGATTCGTCCAGCTCGGCCTCCACCGCGGTCGATCATAGCGCGGCCCGCGGGTCTCGGCGTTTTCCCGAGACCCGGCTCTCGTAGGTTTGGCTCACCGAGTCATCGCGTGTATCGTCGCGCCCCATGCAGGGTCGTCATGTCGTCGTCACCGGTGGCAGGGGCGCGCTGGGCAAGGCCGTCGTCGCGACGCTCGAAGCGCGCGGCGCCATCGTCCACGTCCCCGACATCGCCTCGGTGGACCTGTCGCGCGACGCCGACGCGGTCGCCTACTACGGGGCGCTGCCGCCGCTGTGGGCGTCGATCCAGCTCGCCGGCGGGTTCGCGATGGCCGCGATCACCGAGACCTCGTTCGCCGACTTCGAGCACCAGTGGAAGACGAACGCGGTGACCTGCTTCCTGGCGTGCCGCGAGGCGGTGCGCGCGATCCGCCGGGCAGGCGAAGGCGGCGGCCGGATCGTCAACGTCGCGGCCCGCCCCGTGGTCGCACCGGTGGGCGGGATGACCTCTTACATCGCCGCCAAGGCCAGCGTGGCGGCGATCACGCAGGGGCTCGCGGCCGAGGTGGCGGTCGATGGCATCCTGGTCAACGCCGTGGTGCCATCGCTGATCGACACCCCTGCCAACCGCGCGGCGATGCCGAGCGCCGATCACGCCACGTGGCCCAAAACAACCGAAATAGCTAATACTATTGTGTTTCTAGCATCGCCCGACAACGCGCTGACGTCAGGTGCGCTGGTCCCGGTGTACGGCCGCGCCTGAGCGGTTTCGCGTAACGCACCCGCTGCTACAACGTAGATCCTGCGTGCCTGATCCCAGCCGCCCCGATCTCGACCGTTTTCCCGAGCTCAAGCCCGCGTGGGATCGCCGCGAGTTCGTGAAGTCTGCCGCGATCGGCACGGCGATCCTGGCCCTCGGCGGCGCGCTGGTGAAGCTCGCCGCCGAGGACCTGACCCGCCCCGCGCGCGCCGATGGGCGGCCGCGCCTGCCACCGGGCCAGCGCCCGCTGCAAGCGCTGCGGCCGATGGGCGGCGCCGAGGGCGATGGCGACGTCCGCAGCTTCAAGCTCAAGGTCCACGGCGCGGTCAACGCGCCGTTCGAGATCGACTACGCGGGCCTGCTCAAGCTGCCGCAGGTCGAGAAGGTCGCCGATATCCACTGCGTCACCGGGTGGTCTTTGATCGACGGGCTGTGGAAGGGCGTCCAGATCGCCACGCTCGCCGAGCGAGCGCAGGTCAAGGCCGAGGCTCGGTTCGTGATCTTCGAGGCGGCGCATGGCTACACCGCGAACGTCCCGATCAAGGAAGCGACCGCCGACACGGCGATGGTGACCTATCGCCTCAACGGCAAGCCGCTCGCGCTCCAGCACGGCGCGCCGGTGCGCGGCCTCGTCCCCGATCTCTACTTCTGGAAGAGCGCGAAGTGGATCACCGGCGTGCGGTTCGCCAAGACCGACGAGCCCGGCTACTGGGAGGTCCGCGGCTACAACAACCACGCCGATCCGTGGAAGGAAGAGCGCTATGCCTGACCTCGCCGACCCGGCGGCCCCGCCCAGGGCCCGGGGTCCGGCCCGATCTGCGAAGCGCTGGCGCGCCTGGCTCCGCGCGCTCCACCGCGACATCGGCTACCTCGCGGTCGGCTTCACCACGATCTACGCGCTGTCGGGGATCGCGATGAACCACATCGAGGACTGGGACCCGAACTTTCACGCGACCGAGACGACGCGCAAGGTCGCCGCGATCGGTGACGACGTCAGCGACGCCGAAGCGACCCGGCGGATCGCGCTCGCCAGCGGCTTACCCGGCAAGGTCACCGACGTCTACCGCGCCGGCGACGAGATCCGGCTGAGCTTCGACACCGGCGGCAAGGCGACCGCGATCGGCGACACGCTGACGATCCAGACCCGGCGCGATCGGCTGTTCTTCCGCCTCGCCGACTGGCTGCACGCCTCGCGCGGCAAGATGGCGTGGAAGTACATCGCCGACGTCTACGCGGTGCTCCTGCTCTACCTCGCGCTGAGCGGCATCTTCATGATCAAGGGCCGGCTCGGCCTGCGCTGGCGCGGCGCCACGTTGATCGCCGTCGGCCTTGTCGCGCCGATCGGCTACATCGTGCTGTCTGGCGGGCCGGGCGCGCCGAGCACCGAGCAGGTCGCCATTCGCCCCGGCGAGGTCGCCCCGCCCGCGCCCACCAAGCCCGCGCCAACCGGCGACGGCATCACGCCGCTGCCGCCCGACGACAAGTAAACATGGTCGCGTCGGGCTGCCTTTGTAGTGACGACCCCGAGCGAATCGATGTCGGTCGCGGGCCCCGAAATCGAAGAACGGCACGAACTGATCGAGCGACATCCGCCCGTGGGTCGCGAGCCAGCCCGCGAGCGACACGCCTTGCACGAACTCCATCGCCAGCCAGAGCAGCCCATCGTCCTCGGCGCCGAACGCGTAGACGTGCGCGGCATAGGGGTGATCGAGCCGCGACGCGAGCTCCGCCTCGCGGCCGTGATCCGGATTACGCCGCTCGCACGAAGTGACGGGCTTGCCGATGATGCCGCCGCCCGCGCGTCGCCGTCGGCCTCGCCGCAACTACCCGCGGCGCGCCTTGCGCCCCGGACCGCGTTCCAGTCGCTGTGCCGATGCCGACGCCTTATGCTCGACCTTCTCGATTTCATCCACGAAGAGCTGGAACAGCAACTTTGAGGAGTCGGCGGCCTCCGAAGAACTCGGCTGGGGGCTGCATGGCAGCAGACTGAAATCTCCGCGGTCTTCGGACTTGAGTCCGATATAGCCTCGCTTGCCTCCTTCACCCCGGTTCGCCACGAAGAAACTGCGCATTTTCAGTTGTCTCTCGTATTCGGCAACACACGCATTATCAATTCCAGTGGGCGCCAGCACCATGTACTGCGGCGTGAACAGCAGCTCGTGAGCTCCAGGTTTCAACACAAAACTCACAAGCACCTTGATCTCACCGGACCTACCACTCTGTGTGCCCGCGAGATATGACCGCGCCTGCTGCTCGTCTCCGACGTGCCCCCGAATCGGCATGGCCCCGACCTTCTGCTCCCTGAACGCCTCGCGGATCGCCTCCGTGTCCCGCGCAGCACGCTGCCCGACGAAGGCCTCGGTGTCAGCTTTCAATGTGCTGTACCAGGCCATGATCTCCTGACATTCGGATTCCGGCATGGTCCTGTAGAGCGCCAACCTGCCGTTCGAGGACTTCTGCGCGAGCGCGGCAAGGTCCCTCAGGAGCTTCGGGCCGATGTCCGTCACGATGTCCAGTAGCGGCCTGCCCCCTGTGGTCACGTTCTGGGCGCCCGTCGTCCAGTAGTTCTTTGGGGGAACCTCCTTGCCCGCGTCCAACAGGCTCCTTCGCCAGTATTCCGCAGTCAGGATATATTGCGGATTATCCTCCAGGTCTTGGGCGGCGGTGGTCGGTGGTCCTCCCATCTGCGCGTGGACCACATTGAACGCCTCCTCCAGGGAGTTACAGCTCATGACGATACGCGCAAAATCCTCCATCGACAGCTCGCCCCGGTACTTCAGGGTGTAGGCTTTCAGCAGCTTCGCCGCCGTGATGTCTAACGGCATTGCCGCCCCCCTGAGCACCCTGCGCCGTTCCTTCCGCTGCCCCCGCACGTCCCGGCCGGCCCGCCGAGACCGCTCGGTGCGATCGAACGCGCCGCGGTGACGAGCGATGCGATCGAGCCGAGCCGGATCGCCTCCGCCGGGGGCCGTCGGCCGCATCTCCCTGCTGTCTTACCGGCACAACGTTTCGCAAGGCTCATCGCACAGAGATATACGCTGGTCCTTTGTCCGACCTTCCGCCAAACCCCATTGCGGGATTGGTACCGAGCAGAGACGGGAGTTCAACGACGGCAATGCGTGAGCTGCATTACGGCGCTTGTACGAGCGCCTGCCTCTACGGCGCCGCGTGGCGGCGGCGCAGGAGCAGCATCGCGACGGCCGCGCTCATCGCCAGCGGCGAGCCCGGGGTGCCCTCGGCCGCGCAGCAGCCCGCGCCGCGCCGCGCGCTGGGCTTGACGCGGATCGGGGCCGGCTTGCCCTCGGCCGAGACGCCGCTGGGCGCCTCGGGGTCGGCGGTCACGGCGCACGCCTCGTCGAGCGTGACGATCACCGGCGATGACGAGAGCGCGCCGCCCGGGGCCACGGTCACGACGCAGGCGTCGCCGTCGGGCCTGGCGGTGACGCTGGCCTTGCCGCCGGCCGCCGGGGCGTCGATCACGACGTGGGTGATCGGCGCGCCCGGCGCGGCCTTGGGGGCGCGGTACGTGAAGGTAGTGGTGGGTTTGGTCGGCCACACCACGACCGCGTCGCGCGGTGACGCGAGGCGCACGCCGGTCCAGCCGTCGCCGGAGATCGGCGCGTGCCGGGCGGCGGTGCCCGCGGCGGTCGCGTCGATCACGTGGAGCGCGCGCGGGGCCGGCCCGGGTAGCTCGACGCGGTAGTCGGTGACCGGGAAGCGCGCGGCGTCGCAGTTGCCGCGCGGAGTGCCGGGCTGGAAGCAGTCCTTGAGCGCGGTCTTGCCCAGGGTCGCGCCGCCGCCGCCGGTGATCGCGAGCCGGGCGTCCTTGATCGTCGCCGTGGCCGTGCCGGCGGCGTCGATCGACAGGCCGGCGGGCACGCGGAACCGCAGGTACATCTTGCCGGCGGCGTCGCCGGTGGTCGCGCGGTCGAGGATGACCAGCGACGCGTCGTGGCCATCGCGGCTCGGCAGCAGCACGAAGTCGCGCAGCGCCTCGGCGATATCCGATCGGCGGTCCTGGAACCGGTAGGAGTCGGCGTAGTTGCAGCGCGCCGCGACCACGCCGCCGCGCGTCTTGGTCGCCCACACCCAGGCGTTGTCCTCGCTCCACGCGCCCTGGCTGGGGATGTAGTTGGGCGGCAGGTGCCGGGAGACCACCGTCGGCGCGTTGCCGGTCAGGGTCGACAGCGAGCCGTAGGGCGAGGGATCGACGATCAGGTCGGCGTCGCCGCGCGACAGCACGAAGTTGCCGGCGTTGGGGCTGCGGTGGTCGAGGCCGCTGGTCTGGGCGCACGCGGCGACGAACCAGATCGCGTGGTCGTCCCAGGCGGTGCGCGTGAACAGCGTGCTGGTCGCGGTGGCCTGGTACCAGGTCGGCCACGCCTCGCGCGGCACGCGCGCCGGCGGATCGCCGGCGGTGGCGAGCGCGTCGTAGAGCAGCCAGTCCTTGTCGGTGAGCCGGAGCCGCGACAGCTCGCCCTTCGCCCACTTCTTGTCGTCGGCGCCGGCGTCGCCGATCGCGATCGCGGCGAGCACGAGGACCTGCGGCGCCATGTAGGCGTGCTCGTCCTCGAGGTCGCCGCCCGCCCACAGGCGATCGCTCGGCGTGAGCGCGTAGATGTGGCGGCGCAGCACGCTCGACAGCCACGGCGCGACCCCGGCGACCGCCAGGCCGTTGGCCCTGGCGACGCGCGCCGCCAGCGCGTACTCGGCGACCGAGAGCGGACCGTATTGCCAGCCCTCGTTCCAGTCGCCGCCGTCGAGCACGCCGCCCGACGACAGCGCCGCCGCCATGTCCTTGCCCCACATCTCGTCGGCGACTCGATTCCATAGCGCCGGCCCGCGCTGCTCGGCCGCCTCGCCGCCCTGCGCGACCGCGATCAGCGTGGCCGCGAGCAGGTACCCTGCGTGGTAGTTGCTCCCCGGATCGCGCGGGTGATAGCCCTTGTCCTTGAACCACGCGAGCCACGCGGCCCAGCGCTGGCGGGCGCGCGCCCGCAGCGCCGGCGTCATGCCCGGCGCGTCGTGCAACCAGTCATAGGCGATCGCGGTGTAGGGCGCGAAGTTCCGGATCGGATAGCCGCTGTCGTTGCTGATCGCGGTGTCGCCGCCCTTGCCGTCGCCGATCTTCTCCAGATCGTCGATCAGCGCCGTGAAGTACTTGAGGGACGACGCCACGTACGCGGGCTGGTCGGTCGCCGCCCACGCGACCAGGCAGGCCTGCAGCATCTTCGCCCACTCGGAGCCCTTGTAGCCGGCGCCGTCGTGATCGCGCGCGTCGCGATCGCCGTCGCACAGCGCGACCGCGCCGACCAGCGGGCCGCGGCCCTTGTCGAGCGAGGCCTTCCACTCGGCGCGCAGCGCGGCGTCGAGCACGATCCGCGGGTGCGGGCGGCTCGGCTCGGGCGGCGCCGCCCAGGCCACGCGCGTCGCGAGCAGTGCGATCGGAAGCCAGCGCGCGCGTCTCACCCACCCAGCGTAGCCGTTGCCAGGGGGCCTGGCCCGCGCCAGGGCCGGGCGATCCGCGGTTTGCCGTCGCCGCGACGACGCGTGCGCTGACCTCACGCGCGACTCACGGACCCGGCTTCCGGCACATCACGCAATCGAACTCGATCACTCGCAGGTGGTCGAGCTCGCGCGCCACGGGGAACAGCCCCGTGACCTCGAAGCCGAGGCCGTCGAGCTCGGCGAGCGCCTGCGGCAGCGTGGGCATGCCTTCGTAGGTGGCGCGCGCCGCGAGCTCGGTCTGCAGCGCGCGGATCGCCGGCAGCCGGCGCCCGGCGCCGCGCACGACCTGCAGGTCGTAGCCCTGGGTGTCGATCTTGAGGAAGATCCGCGCGCTCGGCCGGGCCGCGAGCAGCTCGTCGAGGATCGCCTCGAGCCGGCGGACCGGCACCTTGTCGACGCGGACCAGCTGCGTGGCGTCGCGGAACCGCGTCGTGCCGTGCGCTGCCGGCTTGAGAAACGAGTTGAACACGCTCCCGGCGTAGATGTTGAACTCGAGCTCGCCGTCCTCGGCGCCCAGCGCGATGTTGTGGCCGCGCCAGCGCTTGTCGGCCGCGCGCGCCAGGCTGAGCGTGGCGAACGAGGTGGCGACCGGCTCGAACGAGACGATCTCGCCGGTGTAGTCGAGGTCGCGCAGGAAGCCGGCGAACTCGCCCTCGTGCGCGCCGACGTCGAGCACGCAGTCGATCTCGAGCTCGCGAAACACCGTCTTGACGTGATAGGCGAGCGAATCGACCGGCGGGTAGCGCCCGAGGTGAAGCCCGACGACGCGCGCCGCCTTCTGGATCACCCGCTTGATCGACTGCCCGTGCGTTTGCTCATCCGATAGAGCCACAACAACCTCCTTCGCCCATGACGGCGAGTTAGCGACGCAAGATGGCTATGCGAGCGACGGCCGCCCGATGCCCACGTACTCGAAGCCTGCCCGGCGCGCCTCGCCAGGGTCCCACACGTTGCGGCCGTCGAACAAGACCGGCGTGCGCACCAGGCCGCGCAGCCGCGCGAAGTCCGGCTGGCGCAGCTGGTGCCACTCGGTGATCAGCACGACCGCGTCGGCGCCCTCGGCCGCGATGTACGGATCGCCGACCAGCGTGATCTTGTCGCCGGCCACGCTGCGCACGTTGTCCGAGGCGATCGGATCGTAGCCGACCACCGTGGCGCCCGCGGCGTGCAGCACGCCGGCGACGTCGAGCGCCGGCGACTCGCGGATGTCATCGGTCTCGGGCTTGAACGCCAGGCCCCAGATCGCGATCCGCTTGCCGGCCAGCGTGCCGCCGAACCGGTCGACCACGCGGGCCGCGAACGCGCGCTTGGAGTGCTCGTTGGCATCGACGACCGCCTCGACGATGCCGAGCCGCACGTTGTGGAGCCGGCCCATGTCGCGCAGCGCGCGCAGGTCCTTGGGGAAGCACGAGCCGCCGAACCCGACGCCGGGGAACAGGAACTTCGGGCCGATCCGCGGGTCGCTGCCGATGCCCTTGCGCACCTTCTCGATGTCGCAGCCCAGCTGGTCGGCGAGCGCCGCCAGCTCGTTCATGAACGAGATCCGGGTCGCGAGCATCGCGTTGGCGGCGTACTTGGTCAGCTCGGCCGAGCGCACGTCCATGACCTGGATGCGGTCGCTGGTCCGCAGGAACCCGGCGTACAGCCGGCGCAGGATCTCGATCGTCGCGGCGTCGTCGGCGCCGATGATCACGCGCGCCGGCTTCAAGAAGTCGTTGATCGCGTCGCCCTCCTTGAGGAACTCGGGGTTCGAGGCGACGGTGAACGGCTGCGTGGTCACCGCGGCGACGGTCTCGCGCACCAGGGTTCCGGTACCGACCGGCACGGTGCTCTTGGTGACGATCACCGCGGGGCCCTGGAGGCCGCGGCCGACCTGGCGCGCCGCCTCGACCAGGTAGCTGAGATCGGCGGAGCCATCGGGCCTGGACGGCGTGCCGACCGCGAGGAAGATGACCTCGGCGTCGCGCACCGCGTCCAGGGTATCGGTGGTGAACACCAGCCGGCCCTGGCGCGCGTTGCGCTGGACCAGGTCGGACAGCCCGGGCTCGTGGAACGGGATCTCGCCGCGGCGAAGCTTCTCGATCCGGCCCTGATCGATATCGACGCAGGTCACGTGGTTGCCGAAGTCAGAGAACCCGGCGCCCGTGACGAGGCCGACGTACCCAGAGCCGATGACCGCGAGCTTCATCGCGACCAGCGTAACACGCGCCCGCCGCAGCGACCGGGAGCGCCAGGCGCGCCTCGCCCGCGCCGCGCCGGTCCGCGGACTCCCGCTCAGCGTCCGGAGCTGCGCAGCCAGTCCCAGTAGCGCTGGACCCCGAGCGCCGGGGCGACCATGGGCGCATAGCCGAGCGCGGCGCGGGCGCGATCGATGTTGGCGAAGGTCACCGGTACGTCGCCGGGCTGCGGCGGACGGCGCTCGATGATCGCGGCCTTGCCGACCGTGCGCTCGATGATCTCGATGAGCTCCTGCAGCGCGATCGTCTGGGTGCCGCCCAGGTTGTAGATCTCGTAGCGGCCCGGCTCGACGCGCTCGATCGCCTGCGTGACCCCGGACACGATGTCCTCGATGAACGTGTAGTCGCGCCGCGATCGGCCATCGCCGAACACGGGGATCGGCACGCCGCGTGAGATCGACTGAACGAACTTGGCGATCGCCATGTCGGGCCGCTGGCGCGGGCCGTAGACCGTGAAGAACCGCAGCGCGAACACGCCGATGCCGAACAGGTCCCGGTAGGTCCGGAGCTGCAGCTCGTTCATCCGCTTGGTCGCCGCGTACGGCGAGGCCGGCGCGAGGCACGGATCGTCCTCGCGGAACGCCACCGCGTCGATCAGGCCGGGCTGCACGCCGTAGACCGAGCTCGACGACGCGAACACCATGCGCGCGACGCCCAGCGCCCGCATCCGCTCGAGGATCACGCCGGTGCCCTCGATGTTGGTGCGCAGGTAGCGGACCGGCTCGGCGAGCGACGGCCGCACCCCGGCGAGCGCGGCGAGGTGGCACACGACGTCGACATCGCCGGTGATCGCGTCCGCCATCGCGGCCGGATCGCAGATATCGGCGGCGATCATCCGGAACCGGTCACCCGGCAGCCGCGCGAGCTCGGCGGCGTGCGCGTGCTTGACCTCGGCGGGATAGAGGTAACCGTCGAACGAGTCGACCCCGGTGACGCGGTGGCCGGCGGCGACCAGCCGCTCGCAGGTATGCGAACCGATGAAGCCGGCGGCGCCGGTCACGAGGACGTGCACGATCCCGCCATCGTAGCGTGGTTCAATGCGCCGTGCTGAGCTTGACGGTGACGTTGTTCGAGCTGGCGTTGGCGGTGGCGAAGTCGGGCACGCCGTCGCCGTTGAGGTCGCCGGCGATCGCGCCGTACGAGAACAGGCCGGTCGGGCCGGCGTCGATCGCGGCGTCGAACCGGCCATCGCCGACCCCGAGCAGCACGCTGGCGTTGTTGGACATGAAGTTGGCGGTCACCACATCGGGCACGCCGTCGAGGTTGAAGTCGGCCACCGCGATCGAGTAGGGGCCGATGCCGGCGCCGCTGGCGGCCCGCGTGCTCGATACCAGCGCCTTGCCGAACGTGCCATCGCCGCGGCCGAGCAGCACGCTGACGTCGTCGCCGCCGCGGTTGGCCGTGACCAGATCGAGCCTGCCGTCGAGGTTGATATCGGTGGTGATCAGGAGGTGCGGCCCGGTGCTGCCGGTGCCGTAGACGAGCTCGGGGCCGAACGTGCCGTCGCCGCGGCCGAGCTTGACGAGGATCGGACCGTTGACCAGGTCGCCGATCGCGACGTCGGCCTTACCGTCGCCGTCGAAGTCGCCGATCCCCGCCGAGAACGGCTGGGCGTCGCCCACGATGCCGACCACGCTCGTCACCGCCGGATCGAGCGTGCCATCGGCGTGGCCCAGGAACACGCTGATCGACGCGGTCTTGGGGTTGGTCGCGATCACGTCGAGGTTGCCGTCACCGTTGAGGTCGCCCACCGCGAGGTTCGAGGTCTCGCCGCCGGTGACGGTCAGGTAAGACGACTGCGCGGCGAGCGCGCCGCCGCCCTGGTTGAGCAGCACGCTGACCGAATCGCCGTGGTAGTTGGCGGTGACCACGTCGAGCACGCCGTCGTGGTTGAAATCGGCGAGCACGCCGCCGGTCGGGTAGGCGTCGGTCGGGTACGGCGTGACCTTGCGCTGGAAGTTGCCGGCGCCGTCGTTGAGGAACACCGCGATCGAGCTCGCCTGCTCGTTGGCGGCGGCGAGATCGATCGTGCCGTCGCCATCGAGGTCGCCGGAGAACAGCGCGTAGGTCTTGTCGCCCGACGGATAGGCCACGGCGTCGGCGAACGCCACCGTGGCGAGCGCCGCGCAGGCCCCGCCGACGCAGCGGCCGCCGAAGCAGTCGGCGTCGGCCCCGCAGCCCCGGCCGCCCGCGCACTTGCGGCAGCTGCCGCCTCCGCAATCGACGTCGGTCTCCTGGCCGTCCTGGACGCCGTCGGCGCACGGAAACGCGGTGCAGGTGCCGCGCGTGCAGCTGCTGTCGTCGCAGTCGTTATCGCTCTTGCAGGAATCGCCGATATTGCAGCGCTTGCAGCGGCCGCCGCAGTCGAGCCCGGTCTCGTCGCCGTTGCGGATCTGATCGTTGCACTGCGGGTCGAGATAGAACACGCACCCCGAGAGCCCCACCACCGCCGCGACCACCACCACCGCGACCACCGCGACCACCACGCGAGATCCCATCATCGGTCCCCCTATCATACGCGTTCGCTCGGCCGGTCATGCCTTGGACTCGAGGTAGTGAGTATGCCAGAGATTCAGCACCATGGCCGTCCACAGCTTGTTGCTGTGATCCTTCTCGCGACGGCCGTGTGCGTCGAGCAGCGCCGCCAGGGCGTCCTTGCGCAAGAGGCCGAGCTTGGTGAACCCGGTCTCGAGCAGGATCGGCCGCGCCCAGGTGCCGAGCCGGCCGGCGAACAGCTCCTGCACCGGCGTGCGGAACCCCTGCTTGGGCCGGTAGATGATGTCGTCGGGCAGGACGCCCTCGATCGACTTCTTGAAGAAGTATTTGACCACGCCGCCCTTGGCCTTGAACTGGGCCGGCACGTTGTAGACCCAGTGCGCGTAGGCCGGCTCGGTGAACGGACACCGCGACTCGAGCCCGAGCCGCGCCGAGAGCAGATCGAGCTTCGAGAGCATCAGGTTCCCGAAGTAGTTGTCCTGCATCATCGCGTAGATCATGTAGTTCAGGTAATCGCGCTTGCCGTGGGCGCTGGCGTCGACCCGGCGGCGGTTGCGCGCGACGATCGAGGACGGCGGCTCGCGCTGCACGCGCTGCCACAGCTCCGGAGAGATCACGGAGCCGAGCTGGCTCTCGGGCCACGCCACCTCGTAGCTCCAGAAGTACTCGCCGTCGTCGGCGGCGCGCCGCAGCACGTCGGACCGGCTCGGCGTGACCAGCGGCAGGAGCCTGGCCGCGGCGCCGCGCACCGGCCTGGGCAGCCGCATCAGCCGCTGCCACCGCGCCTTGTAGCCATCGCGGATCTCGACCATGCCGCCGTGGCCGCAGCACAGCTCGTCGTTGGCCTCGCCGGTGATCACCACGCGCACGCCCTGATCCTTGGCCATGCGCAGCGCGTGAAACAGGAACACGCTCGAGGGCTCGGACACCAGATCGTCCTGCGCCTCGATCGTCCGCGGGATCAGGTCGAGGAACTCGTCGGTCGACAGCAGCGACTCGTGGTGCACCGACCGGGCGTACGCCGCGACCTGGCGTGCGTAGTACAGATCGTTGTACTTGGAGTCGCCCTCGAAGTCGGCGAGCCCGACGGTGAAGGTGTGGAGCGGGCTGGCGCCCTGGCGCGACAGCAGCACCACGTTGGAGCTCGAGTCGTTGCCGCCCGAGCAGAACGCGCCGATCGGGCCGGACACGCTGCGCCGGCGGACCGCCGCATGGTGCAGCTCGCGGGTCTTGTCGACGTAGTAGGCCAGATCGTCGCGCTCGTCGACCGGCTGGTCGAGCAGGTCCCACCACCTCCGCTCGCTGGCCTCGCCGTTCTCGGCGATCTCGACCGCCGCGCCCGCCGCCACGCGGCGGATCCCGGCGAACAGCGTGCGCGGCCCCGGCGCGGTGAGGAACACGAGGTACTGGACCACGGCGACCTCGTCGTAGCCGCGGGTCACCGCCGGGTGGCGGAGCAGCGCCTTGATCTCCGAGGCGAAGATCGCGCCCTCGGGCGACGCGTGGTAGTAGACGAAGCGCACGCCGAGCGCGTCGCGCGCCAGCGTGAGCCGGCCGCGCCGGGCATCCCAGACCGCGAGCGCGAACTGCGCGTCGAGATCGTGCCAGCCCTCGGCGCCGCGGCCGGCGAACCGCTCGAGCAGCGGCTGCGCGCTCTGGTGGCCGCGCTCGGCGAACACGTGGCCGTCGCACACCATGGCGAGGTTGCCATCGGGCGCGACGATCACCCCGGGACTGGCCTCGTCGGGCTGGGTCCGCAGCCAGCGGAACCCCAGGCGCGCGCCGCCATCCGGAGCCTGCCAGGTCGCGGCGCTGTCCGGCGCGCGGACGGCGAGCGCGTCGAGCATGGCCGCGAGGTCGGCCTCGGCGGACGGGCGCCGAGCATAACTACCAATCATTCCACAGATTGCTGACATGGGCTCACGAGGGGTTATCGTAGAGTGCCTGGTAGGCACCGGCCACGGCGTCGATGCTGTGCTTCTTCTCTGCCTCCGCAAACGCGGCGGTCGCGAGCGATCGGGCAAGCCCAGCGTCTTGTGCCATCCGGAGAAATGCGCGCGCCATCGACTCCGGATCCTCGGCCGGGACGACCAGGCCGGTGACGCCGTCCGCGAGCAGCTTGGGGATCTCGTTGACCGCGGTCGCCACGATCGCGCTGCCGGCGCACTTGGCCTCGAGCAGCGCCACGCCGTACGGCTCGAACTTCGAGGCCAGCACGAACACATCGAGCGCGCGGAGCAGCGCCGGCACCCGGGTCCAGTGGCCGAGCAGCACGACGCGGTCGGCGACGCCGAGCGCGGCGGCCTGGGCCTCGATCTCGCCGCGCAGCGGGCCGTCGCCGGCGAGCACCATGCGCAGCCGCACGTCCTGGCGCGCCGCGATCGCGAACGCGGCGATCTGGGTCGGATAGTCCTTCTGCTCGACGAGCCGGCCGACGCTGCCGACCAGCACGGTGTCCGGCGCGGCCCCGAGCTGAACGCGCAGCGCCAGGACCTCGGCCGCGGTCACCTTGCGGTAGGGGGCCAGATCGATGCCGTAGCTGATCGCGTGCATCCGGCGGCGCAGGTTGCGATAGACCAGGCCCTTGGCCGGGCCGGCCGCATCGGCGGTGAACCGGCAGAACCGCTCGCCGAGCTCGTCGGACACCGCCACGACGTGGCGCATCAGCCGGCACGCCATCTGGTTGCGCAGCGCCTGGCGCCGGCCGCGGTTCACCAGCTCGTGCGGCAGGAAGCGATACTCGCGATCCGGCACCTGGCAGGCGAACGCGCTCAAAGACCCGACCGCGGAGCGCACGCCGGTGAGCCGCGCCGCGAGCCCCGCGTAGAGCAGCGGCCGCGGGTTGACCGGATGCACGACCTGGATCCCGAGCTTTCGGATCAGCGCGGCGAGCTTCCACACGCCGTCCGGGCGCAGCCCCGCCGGCAGCGGCAGCACCTCGATCGGCACCTCGTGCTCGTTGAGCAGCTCCGCCAGCTCGCTCGACTCCTCGCCCAGCGAGCAGAAGATCGGCCGGTAGCGCGCCGGATCGAGGTGCAGGGCCAGATCGATGATGCCCTTGGTCCGGCCCGACAGCCCGAGGGTGTCCATGATGTACAGCACGGGGCGTGCGGCGTGGGTCATGCGGCGAACCAATGCTCGTACCAGCCGGACAGGTTGATCAGACACCACAGGTCGAACGAGTGATCCGCGAGACCGTCTCGGTGGCGCCGCCACAGGTCGAGGATATGGTCGAAGTCGAAGATGCCGAGCTCGCGCAGCTTCGACCGGCGCAGCAGATCCTCGGCCCACGGCGCCAGCTCGCCGCGCAGCCACGCCGGCAGCGGCACGCGAAACCCCTGCTTGGTGCGCTCGACGACCTCGTGCGGCAGCCACGCGTGCGCCGCGTCCTTCAGCACGGCCTTGGTGCGCGTGCCGTCGATCTTCAGCGCCGCCGGCAGCGCCAGCGCGTAGCGCGCGAGCTCGTGGTCGAGGAACGGCGCGCGGGCCTCGAGCGAGTGCTGCATCGAGAACTTGTCGACCCGCATCAGCAGGAGCTCGGGCAGCCGGTTGCGCAGCTCGATGTACGACATCTGCTGGCAGAAGTCGGCGTCGGGCCGGCGCTCGTGGATCTCGCGGTAGTACGCGTTGACCGTGTCGGCCGCGCGCCGGGGCATCGCGCGCCGGCCCTCGGGCGTGTACAGCGCTTGCTTCTCCCAGTCGAAGAACACGATGTCGAGCCCCATGTAGAGCGGCTCGTCCTCGGCGGCGCGCCGCAGCACGTCGACCCGGCCGCTCGGCACGCCGGCGAGCTGGGCGCCGCGCCGGACCGCGCGGCGGACCACCTGCGGCAGGCGCCGGAGCTGCGACCACCGGCCGTTGTAGGTCTCGAACAGCTTGGGAAAATCGGGGTAGCCGCAGAACACCTCGTCGCTGCCCTCGCCGACCAGCACGACCTTGATCCCCGCGCGGTGCGCGGCGCGCGACACGAAGTGCATCGGCAGGCACGCCGGATCGCCGAGCGGCTCGTCCTGGTGCGCGACCATCTCGGGGACGTAGGCGACCGCCTCGGCCGCGGTGACCTGGACCTCGGTGTGGTGGCAGCCGAAATGCTGCGCGACCTGGCGCGCGAACGGCACGTCGTGAAAGTTCTCGGCGGCGCCAAACCCGGTGAACTCGACGGTGAAGGTCTGGAGCGGCGTCGTCACCAGCTGGCTCATCAGCGCCACGTTGGTCGACGAATCGACGCCGCCGCTGAGGAACGCGCCGACCGGCACGTCGGACATGAGCCGCTTCTTGACCGCCTGCTGGACCAGCGCGCGGACGTGGTCGACCGCGGCCTCGCGGCTCGCCGGCGGCGTCCACGCCGGGCCATCGAGCGGCGACCAGAAGCGCTCGATCGTGAGGTTGCCGTGGGGATCGCAGATCAGCGTGTGGCCGGCCGGCAGCTTGCGGATGCCCTCGAACATGGTCCGCGGCTCGGGGACATTGGAGAACGTGAGGTACTCGTTGACCGCCGTCAGATCGAGCCGGCGGGCGACATCGGGGTGCGTGAGCAGCGCCTTGATCTCGGAGCCGAACAGCAGGCGCCCCGCGACCACCGTGTAGTACAGCGGCTTCTTGCCCATGTGATCGCGGGCCAGCATCAGCCGGCGCCGGCGCTCGTCCCACAGCCCGAACGCGAACATGCCGTCGAGCGCCTCGACCACGCTGCGCTGGCGCTCCTCGTAGAGGTGGATGATGACCTCGGTATCGGACCGCGACCGAAACTCGTGGCGGTCGTCGAGCCGCAGCGTCTCGCGCAGCGCTGCGTGGTTGTAGATCTCACCATTGAAGGTAATCCACACACCACCCTCTTCATTGGACATCGGCTGGTGGCCGGCCGGGCTCAGATCGACGATCGCGAGCCGGCGATGGCCGAACACGACCCGGCCATCCTCGCTTTGCCACAGGCCACCGTCGTCGGGACCACGGTGGGCAACACTATCGCGCATCGCCAGCGTCAGGGCACGGTCGCGCGATGCAGCGTCCGCCGTGCCTCCAAAATTATACAGGCCAACGATCCCGCACATCCCGTTTCGAGGCACGGTACCACGGATCAAGAGCCAGTACGCGACTGTACAGGTCGAGGTAGTCGCGTTGCATGCGCGCCGCCGAGAACCGCGCGATCGCGGCGGCCCGCGCGCGATCGCCGCAGCCCCGGCTCGCCGTCGGGTCGCGGCGCAGCTGGGCGACGCGGTCGCGCAGCGCCGCCTCGTCGCCGATCGGGACCAGGAAGCCAGTCTCACCTTCGTCGATCACGGTAGGCACGCCACCGACCCGGGTCGACAGCACCGGCAGCCCGGTCGCCATCGCCTCGAGGACCACGAGCGGGAGTCCCTCGGTATCCGACGACAGCACGAAGGTATCGAGCGCGTTCAGCACGTCGGGGACATCGCGCCGCGCGCCGAGCAGGTGGACGAACGCGGTGACGCCGAGGTCGGCCACGAGCTGGGTCACCGCCGGGAGCAGCGGGCCATCCCCGGCGATCACCAGCCGCACCAGCGGCCCGAGCAGCGGCGCCATCGCGCGCACGAGCAGCGCCTGGTTCTTCTCGACCGCGATCCGCCCGACGCTGCCGACCACCCAGGCTGCCGGGTCGATCGCGAGCTCCCGACGCACCCGGTCACGCGCCTCGGCGGCCGGATGGAACCGGTCGAGCGCGATGCCGTTGGGGATCACGAGCAGCCGGCGCTCGTCGACCTCGCTGCGCTTTCTGGCGAACGCCGCGGTCTCGGGCGACACCGCGACGAACGCATCGACGCAGCGCGCGGCGAGGTTGCCGGCGATGAGGCGCGTGCCGCCCTTGGGGTTATTGCCGTGCTTGGTGTGGACCACGGCCGCGCGCGCGAGCCGCGCCGCCGGCGCACCGTAGATCAGCGCCATCCGGTTGTGGGTATGGACCAGCTCGACCCGGTTGCGGCGCAGCCAGCGCGCGAGCCGCACGATCAGCATCAGGTCGACGCCCGGCCGGGGCCGCGCCACGCGATCGACCTCGATGCCGGCGGCGAGCAGCTCGGCGGCGAGCGGGCCATCGGGCAAAGGCGCCAGCGACAGCGCGGTCACCCGGCAGCCGGCGCGCTGCTGCGACACCGCGAGGTCGAACGCGACGCGCTCCTGGCCGCCGATGCCGAACGACGACAGGATGTGGGCGACGCGCGCCTTCATGGGGTCGGCGTATCCTCGATCACCGGGAAGCCCTCGGCGTCGCTGCCATCGACGCGCCGGCCGCGCACCGGGACCGGCCGGGTCGGCCGCTCGGTGTTCTTGTACTGCGCGGTGACGCCGACGAGAAAGATGTGGGCCATCGTCGGCGCGAGGTTGCCGCCCTGATCGAACTGGTAGGCGATGCTGTAGCGCGCGTTGGCCAGCAGCGAGGGGCTGATCGCGGTGGAGAAGCCGGCGTCGCCCTGGACCGCGTTGCCGGTGCCGGCCGCGACGATCGCCGCGACCTCGCCCAGCGGCTCGTTGTGCAAGATCCCGGCGGAGAACGTCAGCGCGCGGACCTCGCGCGGATCGAGCGTGAAGATGCCGCGCACCGTGACCTTGTCGGTGACCGAGACCGAGCCGACCTGCAGGTTGGTCGCCGTGCCATGGGTGAAGTCGAGCGCGCCGATCGCGTTGTACGTCGAGTAGCGCAGGCTGGCGCTGCCGGTCGGTAGCAGCGCCAGGGGCTTACTGCCGGTGTCGGTGTAGTCCTGCTCGATGCCCGCCGCGAGCAGACCGTTCCAGTGCGGGGTGAAGTCGCGGTTCCACCGCGCGACCAGCGAGTTGGTCAGCGTCATGTACGGCGCCTGGTCGGCGCGCAGCGGTCGCAGCCACGACGCACCCGCGCGCGCCTCGACGCCGAGCGTATCGCGGGTGTACACGCGATCGAGCGCGAGCGACGCCGTGACGGCCGTGTTGCGCGCGGCGACGTCGTCCTGCGGTGCGCTGGCGTTGCCGATCAGGCTGTGCTGCAGCGTCAGGTGCTTGCCGAGCTCGACGGCGAGCGACTCGACGAGCGAGGCCGAGATCCGGTTCGGATTGTCCGGCGCGCGGAGCTCGGGCGTGCCGGCGTCGGCGGGGCGCTGGGCGAGCAGGAACGACGTGCCGCCCTGCGCGGCCGACGCGGCGAGCGTGAGCGTGGTGAACTTCGTCAGCTCGGCGGCGAGCGACAGGCTGCCCTGGTTGGAATACGCGTCGAGCGAATCGCCGGTCAGGCTGAGGTTGCCGGAGAAAATGTAGCCGGCGCGCCAGGTCACCCGCGGCGTGCCGGTCTGCAGCGCGAGGCCCGGTCGGATCTCGGTGAAGAAGCCGCCCTGCGAGCTGGACGGCACGTCGGCCGCCTGCGCGTTCGGATCGGCCTGGATCGTCCCGTGCGTGGTCTGCTGGTAGCCGGCGTTGAGCGTGCCATTGGCCTCCACGATCGTGCGCTGCGCGGCGGCGGGCCGGCTCGCCACGGCGATCGCGAGCGCCCCGGCGCCGATCCATCCCCATGGACGCTTCACGATCCCCATCTCGCGCCCACAGTACCAGATGCGGGTAGCCTCACACTATGCGCGCCGAGCTCTCTGCTGCCATGGCGGCTGCCCTCGAACGCTGCACGCGGCCGAGTCTGGTATTCGACCTCGCGCGGCTCGACGCCAACGTAGCGGCGCTCGCCGATGCTGCGACGCGCGCGGGGCTCACACCGTTATTTGCAGCCAAGGCTTTTCCGCACCCGGCGGTGCACGCGATGGCCGCGGCACGGCTCGCGGGGTTCGACGTCGCGTCACCGGCCGAGCTCGCGCAGGTGATCGAGGTCGCTCGCCCCGGCCAGCTCCTGTCGGTCGCCGATCCGAGCGGCCGCGCGATCGCCGCCGCGGCGCGCTGGACCGGCCGGCTGTTGATCAGCTGCGACACCGTCGCGCAGGTCGAAGCGGCGCCGCGCCACGCCGAGGTAGCGCTGCGGATCTCGGCGTCGATCACCGGCGCCGATCCGGCGATCGGCGCGATCCTCGACGGCAGCGGCCACCGGCGTTCGCGGTTCGGGGTCGACGTCGATCGCGACGCGCTGCGCCGGGCGATCGGCGAGCTCGCCCGCGCGGCCGGGCCGCGCCCGATCGGCCTGCACGTCCATCACGGCGCGGTCGCGGCGACCTCGGGGGACCGGTTCATCGCGACCGCGCGCGCGGCGCTGGCGGCGGCCGCGGACGCGGGCGTCGAGCCCCGGTTCATCGATCTCGGCGGCGCGTGGCACGCGGTCGCGGATCTCCCGGGCGCGCTCGCCGCGATCCGCGCCGCGTTGCCAGCGTCGCTCGAGCTCTTGTTCGAGCCCGGCCGGCTGTTCGCCGCCGGCGCCGGGTTCGCGTGCGGCCGCGTCGCCGTCGCGCGCGCGCTGGGCGATCGCGAGCTCCGCGTCATCGAGCTGTCGCGGAGCTGTCACCTGCGCTGGAGCCAGCCCCAGCTGGTCGCCCCGCCGCCGCGCACCGGGGCAGGCTGCCCGACGCTGTTCGTCGGACCGACCTGCTACGAAGACGACGCGCTCGGCGAGTGGACCGTCGAGCCCGCGCGCTACGTCGCCGGTGCGCAGGCCGTGTTCCGCAACATCACCGGCTACGCGGTGGCCTGGAACACCGGGTTCGGCGGGCTCGCGCCGGCCGACGTGGTGATGGTCTAGTCAGCGCCGCCGCGGTCCTGGTCTTCGAGCAGGTCGGGGATCAGCTGGTCGTCGCCACCGGGCGTCGCGTCCTGGCGATCCGAGCGGATGCTCGGGCGCCGCTTCGGCAGCTCGCCGATCACGCGGTCCGGGTAGCGCAGCGAGAACGTGAAGTACACCGTGTTGCGGTAGTACGCAGGGATCGCCATGACCGCGGCGCGATCGCCGGTCTGGTAGATCGCCTCGTAGCGCACGCCGTAGGTCTGGCCCGGCCTGGGCGTCCATCCGAGGCTGAGGTCGAGGTGCGCCACCTTGAAGTCGCTCGCCAGGTGGCCAGTGGTGTCGTCGATGAGCTGGGTTCGCTCGACGCCGACCGAGCCGAGCGCGGCGAGCTTGGGGTTGCGCCGGGTATCGTCGAGCCAGGGCAGCGGCAGCGCGAGCTGGAGGTTGGCCGCGTCGTCGACCGTGTTCTGCGCGAGGAACAGGTTCGGCGCCACGTTGCGGCGCGCCGACAGCATCGCGCGCCCCCACACCTCGGTGTACGCGAGCTGGCCCCCGAACACGCCGAAGGTGCCGTTGCGCCTGGGCGCCATGGGGTTGTACTTGTCCGTGCCGACCCGGTCGACGAACACGACCCCGCCGTCGACGTTGGTCGACCACTGCCTGGTGAGATCATGGCGCCACGACGCCGTGCCGCGCGGGTTCAGCTGGTGATCGAGCCGGCTCGGCAACAGCGCGCCCGCCGGGGCGATCCGCTCGAGCTGCAGGTAGCTGATCTGGGCGTTGATCCCCACGGTGTCCTTGTCGAACGTGCGCTCGACCCCGAGGTCGGCGGAGGCCTCACGGGTATCGGTCGTCGTGCCGGCGCCATCGTCCGTGAAGCCGTACCGCCCGGCCACGCCCTGGAGCACGCGCGTGTGCTTGCTCGAGATCCACGCCAGCGACTCGGACGAGTCGGCCTGCTCGACCTTGACGTCGCCGCTAGGCATCACGGTCGCGACGGTCTGGTCCGGCGACGTGCGCCCGGACAGCACACTGAGCAGTCCTGTCGCGGCGTTGATGGAAAGCGTCAGCTGGGTCCGCGGCCCGGTCAAGAACAGCGACTTCCAGCCGGCGTTGCCATTGATCAGCGGGTCCCGGGTGTGGATCAGGTACTCGGTGACCTCGGCCTGCGCCGTAAAGTCGTGAATCATTTGGGGTGCGTCGTACGCGTAGAGCAGCCCTGGCCGCACCGTGAAGAACACGTCGGCCTGCCGATCCCCCGCGCTCCCGGCCGCAAACAGGTTGTCCGTGCTGGCGACCTCGCCACTTGCGGTCGCGTGCAGGCTGCTGTGGTCGGCCCAAGCCGGCGGTGCTAGGACGAGCGTTCCGATGACGGCTACAGAGCGTGCACGCATGACCCGGTCGTCCATGCAGGATCAGATCCAGTGCGATCCGTAAAGCACGCTCACTGAGTTGACAAGCCTAGTATTCCGCATGCTTAGAATGCGGCTTAGGAAATCGATATGCGCAGTGCAAGCGTCGATCAAGAGCGCCCCCACCACCCCCCCCGGACTGCCGCCTCCCCCAAGCGCGCCCCGGAGGAAGATGAAGACGAGCCCTCCGAAGCCGAGGAGGACGAGGACGAGGACGAGGATGAAGATGAAGCGACGGTCAAGGACAAGACCGACGACGACGACGAGGCCGAGACCGAGGAAGAGGTAGCGGACGACGACGACATCGCCGATGCCCCGGAAGGCGGCGCCGTGGGCGTAACCGACTGGAGCAACGACGAGGAAGAGGAGGAGGAGTGGAAGGAGGAGGAGGAAGAGAAGGAAGAGGAAGAGGCCGGCGGTTGGCGCGACGGCAGCGAGCCGCCGTGGGGCAAGGACGAGGCCGAGAAGGAGGAGGAGGAGGACGAAGACGAGGAGGAAGACGATGAGGAGGACGACGAGGACGACGACGAAGTCGACGATGAGGAGGACGACGAGGAGGAAGAGGAGGAGGACGACGACGAGGACGAGAAGGCCGATGAAGTCCGGGTGAAGCCGATTCTTCGCGACGACGACGACGAGGACGAGGACGACAAGGAAGACAAAGCGGACGAAGACGAAGAGGAAGAAGAAGAGGAGCGCGAAGAGCGCCCGCGCCGCGGTCCGATCCCCCCGCGTCCGGCCAAGCCGTTGCCGCAGCCGAGCAGGCCCATCATCGTGCCGGCCAAGCCGAACACGCCGCCGATCGCCAGGGCGCCGATGCCACGCCCGCTCGTGACGCCACCGGCACCCGCGTCGCCGCCCGTGGCCAAGGCCCCCGCCACGGTCCCGTCCAGGCCCGCCGCCAAGGCGCCCGCGCCCGCGCCCGCGCCCAAGCCGGCCGCCAAGGCACCGGCCGCCAAGCCGGCTGCCAAGGCACCGGCCGCCAAGAAGCCCGCCGCGCCCAAGCCGGCCGCCGCGCCCAAGAAGCCCGCGGCGAAGCCGGCCGCCAAGAAGAAGTAGCTGCGGCGACTTCGGCCGGGCTAGAGCGCTCCCTTGGTCTTCAGAAACACCGGCAGGACGACCAGCGCGTAGGTGGCGCACGCCCCGACGATGATGATCAGATCGCGCACGGTGAGCTTCACCCGGAAGTCGGGCCGGTGGTAGCGGATCGCCGAGCACCAGGCGCCGACCAGGCCGAGGAAGATCCACAGGACCGAGTGGTACGCGAACGACAGCGTGTTGATCTGAAACAGGATCCCCGCCATCGAGGCGAGCAGCGAGAGGCCCCAGACCGTCGCGACCTGCGCCTCCGGCACGTCGCGTAGCTCGCGCAGGCCGACCAGCAGGGACTTGACCGAAAGGTAGTTGATCGCGACGAACAGCACCATGCCGGGAAACCCGAGCTCGGCCAGGGTCAGCACGTAGGAGTTGTGGGCGGTCAGGAAGTGGTGCTCGACGAACTGGCGCGCACCGACGCCGAAGATCGGGCTGTGGTGGAACATATCGAGCCCGACGCCCCACGCCTCGTAGCGCAGCTGTGTCGAGACGTCGGCCGACTCACCGCTGCGGCCGCCCAGCAGGAGCACCGGGACCGCGACCATCCCGGCCGGGAGGATCGCCTTGAAACCGTAGCGCCGCACCAGGTAGACCCCCGGCACCATCATGCCGGCGATCATGCCGCCGCGCGATTGCGTCAGGTACACGGTCCACATCGCGAGCGCGGCGCCCAGCCCGTACAGCACGACGGCCAGCGGTTTGCGGTTGCGCAGCGCGAACGCGATCATGAGCGACAGCGCTCCCGCGCTGATCGTGAGCGCGACCTCATTGGGATCGTGCAGCTCGCCGCGGTAGCGCACGCGGCCCTCGACCGAGTAGGTGCCGAACGCGCCGACGCGCTCGCAGCGGTAGTCGAACCCCGGCTCGGCATCTGGCCCGCGGCACTGCTCGTTCACCTCGCACAGCCGACCGTCCGGTTTGCCGGCGACGTCGCCTTCGCCTTCGCTCTCGCTGCCCGCGACGCACTGCATGGGCGACAGCCCTTGATGCAGGCAGACGAGCGTCACGAACATGCAGGTCGCGGCGGTGATGCCAGCGACGATCTGGAACGTGCGAAATCGCTGCACGCCATGTGAGATCGTTCCGTACAGAGCGAACAAGATCGCCATCTCGACGGCGCGGCCGATCAGCTGGTCCGGCAGGAGCACGGCGGTCCCGACCACGATCCAGGCGAGCAGCGCGATCACCCAGGGGAGCGTCGGAGTAGCGATCGGCTGCAGGCGCCGGAGGCGCACATCGATGATCCAGCCGAGCACGGCCAGCGCCGTGAACACGTGGAGGAACGGCACCCGCTGCAGCAGGGGGATGAACTCCTGCGGACGAGCGAGGATGAAGACGATCAGCGCGGCGATGCCGGGAATCGCGAACAAGTGCAAAGACCATAGCATTGGCGCGTGGCGGCGCGCCGAAAGGGCTAGGATGGAGCTTGATGCGAGAGCGACTCGCCGGGTGGCTACACAGAGCGGGCGCCCTACGGGCGGTGATGGAGCTGCGCCGCCACGCCCCGGCACCGTTGCTCAGCATCATCACGTACCACCACATCGCCGACCAGCACCCGTCGTATCCCTACGATCCCAACGTAGCGGACGCGTCGCCGGCCCAGTTCCGCCGGCAGATGGAGACCCTCGCGCGCTACGGCACACCCATCGGGATCGACGACCTGATCGCCGCGGTCGGCGGCGCCCCGCTGCCCAGGAACCCGGTGATGGTGACGTTCGACGACGGCTACCGGTCGTGCCACGATGTCGCGCTGCCGATCCTGCGCGCGGTCGGAATGCGCGCGACGTTCTTCATCGCGACGTCGTTCGTCAACGAGCGCCGGCTGTACTGGTGGGAGCGCATCGCGCTGCTGCTCGGCCAGGCGCGCCGCGCCAAGCGCCAGACCGCGCTCATCACCTACCCCCACCGGCTCACCCTCGATCTCGAGCGCCCCGAGACCGGCGACCTGCTGACCGACCTGGTCAAGGATACCTACGACCTCGACCTCGACCGGTTCCTTGGCGAGCTCGGCGTCGCGCTCGGGGTCG
>Ga0302323_100000276_pt1 | contig 39899 bp, 38 predicted proteins | sample Fen_T0_3_FD_201950 | JGI IMG/M metagenome (GOLD analysis project Ga0302323, IMG submission 201950) | Peat permafrost microbial communities from Stordalen Mire near Abisko, Sweden - Fen_T0_3 | ecosystem: Environmental > Terrestrial > Soil > Wetlands > Permafrost | place: Sweden: Abisko...
TGTCGCTGTTCCTCCGGGAGCTCGGCCAAAGCGGCGTGCAATTGTTCCCAAAACAGAGAACGCAGGTGCTCGGTTCTCGGCGTCTTGTCATCACGCAGAAAAAAGCTCGCAAAATCGAAGCCGGTCCCCTCCTCCGCGTCGGCCGTCATCGCCTCGAGTGAGGCCATGCGCGGTTTCCGGTAGCGATCGATAATCCGATTGCGCGCGACGGTGTAGAGCCATGCGCCCACTTGCTCCACCGGTCCTCCGTCGAGGGTCGTGGCGAGCTGTTGCCAAACATCCTGCATGACGTCTTCAGCATCGGCGTCACTCGGCACGCGCACGCGGATGAATCGCATCAGCCCGCGCCCGAGGTCGCGCACAACTTGGGAAATACGTCGATTTTTCTCGGTGCTCATTAAATTCGGAATCTGCCGGACCGCGTCCATTTCCCTCTGCAGACGAGTCAGGGCAAAAGATATTGTAAGCAATCGCGAGTATTTCTTCCAGCGATGATACCCAAGCGCAACAAACCGCCTGTTCACTCTCTCGATGAGACGCGCCGCTATCCCCCCATACCTAAGGAGAAAACATTCGCGGAATTTGACGGGGGGTTAGACGGCAATTCCGTTTCGACGCTTATAACCGCGGACACTGCAACGCCTCCTCCGACCCAGGGTTTCACACCACCGCCAAAAACGTTTGTCGCACGTCTGGCGGTGTCGTTCATCGATTGGGTCGAATGGCAGGACGTCACCCACTCTCTTCGTGGTTCTGGATTCTGGGCTTTTACTTCTTCCATCTGGTTTCTGTTTTCCGTTCACGATGGGTTAGGTGACGGCGGCCACGGTCCGAAGCGACCGTCCGACTGACCGCTCGAACGCCGACAATTTTCAGGTCGGCTTTCGCTGATCCCTAAATCATGAATACTCCATGCCAGTCCTCATTCCCAAACGTGAGCGCATTCCCGGTGTCGCCTATGCGCTGACCCAACATGGGGTGGAGCTCCCGGTCATCGACGTCACCCATCCCAGTTTCACGGTCGATCGCGACGAAGCCACGATCCAAAGGCTCCGCGAACGTACCGCGGCGGAAGCATTGAATTTTAGCCGGAAGCCGCGCTGGTTCCGGCGCCTTTTGTTTTTCATTTTTCTCCGGCGGTCCGTTCTCGTGCGCGGCCTGCGGTCCAGTGAAGGGACGTTCCTGAGCGGGATGAATACGTACTTGCTCAAATTGAGTTCCGCGCACCTCGCAAGCAGCTTCGCGACTAAAGCCGACCGTCGATTAGTGAAGGGGGCTGCGCTCATGGACGTGCGCCTGCGCCTCCAGATTATGGCAGATCTACTGGCGGATAAACTCTGCCAGGAGCTAAACCAATCAGCACCCGTAACCGTTCCGATTTTTCTGCTCAACATTGCCGGTGGTCCCGCCATGGACAGCCTAAACGCGCTCATCCTCGCGCAACGCAGATCCGCCCCGGCACTCTCCTCCCACCCGATTCAAATCGCAGTGCTCGATGCGCATGACGAAGCCCCTCAATTCGGCCGCAATGCACTCGCCGCGCTGCAGCTGCCCGATGGCCCACTTAGCGGCCTGAAAATCAGCTTCGCGCACCGCCACTACGACTGGACTCATCCAGAATCGCTACGGGAAATTTTCGCCCACGTGCCGGACAACGCAATCAGCCTGGGCTCGTCCGAAGGTGGCCTGTTTCACTACGCTTCCGATGACGTCATCCGGGCGAATCTCGAAACCCTGCGAGATTGCACCGGACGCGTCTTTTCCTTTGCGGGTTCATTGAGCCCTGACACGCCGGCCAACCGCGCATCGCAGAGCTTCAGCGGCGCGGCGATTCGCTTTTTCAAACCCGAAATTTTCGAAGCACTGGTCCGTGATACCGGCTGGCGAATCGACCGACAGGTCGAAGTGCTCCGCACCCTCTGTTTCCTGCTCGTGAAGGCCTGAGCATCTTGCTCGCGCCCAGGCCCAAATCATCACTTGTACGTTCCACCGCGGATTCGAACTACGAAGAAACAAAGAACCAAAGGTCAAGAGGTAGCGTGGTTTGCATGGCATGGAAAACTTCACTCCATTGGCGGAATCGCAACGCAGTTTATCTCTGCAATCGTCCCTAGTTTCTTCGATTCTTGGTGTCCAATCGCGATATCAAGGATGATGGGCCCCCTTTCAAGAAACCATTCCGCCGATTCTGTACATTCTGTCAAAAAACCACCCTCCGTTCCAGAGTTCCCGAGTTCCAGATTCAATCCTCCATGAAAAAAATCTACATCACGCTCATCACCTTTTTCGTTAGCGCTGGCGGCTGTTTTGCCGTCGTGGACCAGTTTCCATCGACGGGCGATGACATGTTGGCCGGCGCCAAGATTTGGAAGGCGATGACAGATCACAAATGCTCAGAAGCTGTTTGCCCGCATTTCCCGCTTCCGGATGCAGTGAGAGCAACTGCCGTTCTCAATTATCTGAAAGGTTACGTCTATGGGATTCGCATCACGCAAGCGGCGACTAAAAAGCGCGCATTCATATTCCCTCCCGACGGGCTTGATGGCCCGACACTGATCGAACCCCTGATCGAGTTCCTAGAGAAGGATTCTGAAGCGAGAGCGAAGCCTATTTCGATCGGCCTTTATCTCTTCCTCAAGACGCGGCTACCTCCCGGTGAACGCGACGAGTAAGCCAGCCGTCACTTTCAACGCCTCTGCTTCACGCTGTTCCTTCGCACCGCTGAAACTTCGGACGCACCATGAACCAACTCCCTCCGGTAAATCATATTTTTGTCGACTTCGAAAACGTGCATGAAGTCGAACACTCCGTCATCGGCCAAGCGTCGATCCACCTCACTCTCCTGCTCGGACCAAACCAGAAAAAACTTGATGCCAACTTGGTCGAAAAGCTTCTGCAGCATGCTGGCTCAGTCCATCTGGTTCGGCTCGCAAACTCCGGCCGCAACGCACTCGACTTTGCCCTGGCCTACTACGTCGGTCGCGCCGCCGTCCTCGATCCGTCCGGCTGCTTTCACATCATCTCGCGTGACGCCGGATACGATCCGCTCGTCGCCCATCTGCGCAGTAACGCCGTGAGGGCGCACCGCCACCCCGATTTTTCCGGCCTGCAAAGCCAGTTGAATCCCACGGCTCCGACAGCATCGGCACCAGCGATTCCTCGCGCACCAACCCCAACAAAAAACGGCGCAACACCGAAACCTTCAAAAGCGGCGAAACAACAAGCCCAGATTGCTCCCGCACTCGATGAGCACGCCACCCGGGCGCTTGAGCACCTCAAAAGCCACCCGAAGAGCAGACCTACGAGGCAGACGACTCTCGCACGCCATATCCGTGCCCTGCTCGGCAACAAACTCACCGAAGCCGAAGCAACCCATGTCATCGCAGCCCTCCGCCAGGTCGGCTATATCGATATCACCGAGAAAGGTGCCATCACCTATCGACTCTAGAGCATTCCAGATAGAGCTTTGGCCGAAACCGCTGCCTTTAAGCAGCGCTGATACGTAGGAGCGCGTAACCCCGCGTCTCAATGGACGCGGCTACGACGGATTTTGAATTCTCGAGCCATTGAACAACCGCCGAACCGTTCAACTATCGCCCGCAGACCCAAAATGAATATCCGCATGCATTCGCATGCCGTTTCAACCGCAACCACCCGTTAGCTTCTCGACATGGGTCACCGGGTCCGCCTAGCTTTGAGCTCGATGCAACACGCTTAAGACCGGGACAAGCGTAACCTCGAAAACTTACCCATCAACCAGCGCATCTGCGCGGGCGTTTTGACCACTGAAAAAGCCGATGAAGCACGCTTAGCTCCAAAACGTTTACAGAAAATGAACCCCATCACCCAATCGCTCGCAATTGCGGTAAGCGCGTTATTGATCTGTAGCGCGCCTCCACTGAGAGCCACTGACGAACCGTCAGTACCGTCAAAGAACGTTCCATCGTCCACTCTGGTCACGCCTGCTGACGTCGCTCCTGAAGCGCAGATGCCGGCAACGTCACCGAGCGACCAGCCGATCAAACTCGATCCCTTTGTCATCACCGAGAGTACTCAGCTATCATTTCAATTCAGTATTCGGATAACGCGGTCGCAACCTATGAACCAGCTCGTCGCAATGTACGTTGATCGCGTGCTTCCAGGAAGTAATGCCGAAGAGGTCCGGCTTATGCCTGGAGCGATGATCATTTCGATCGACGGAAAACCGGTCACCCAATTTGAAGCAACGTTTCGCAGTGGCAGCGAGCTCAGCAAGATCCTCGTGGGTCGTCGCGAAGGCGACGAAGTGACTCTCGTGGTCGTGGATCCCGATGAGACACGACAAAAGAAGATTGTCGTGACCCGGCGCACGAGAATGCAGGTCCGAAGCTGGTAAAACTATTCTCCTTCAAGCACATCACATGCTCTGACGTTTGGATGGTAGGGACGGACCGCCGGGCCGTCCGGTTAGGTGGGGGCCGACGGCGGGCAACGCTCGCGGACGACCCGGCGGGTCGTCCCTACCTTTGCCTCTTTTGGCAGAATCGCGTTAAAAACGATCTCAGTTGCCAGGCGCGAGACCCCGTTCGCTTTTCTGCGCAAAATCGAGCATGCGCTTAAATTCCGCCGATGACGCCGCTTCATGCGTCGCGAGGCGTTCAAGCGCTTGCGAACGGTTAAGTCCGTCGCGGTAAAGAATGCGGAAGATCTGGCGGATGTTGTTCATCTGCTCAGGCGTGTATCCGCAGCGTTCGAGTCCGACTTTATTGATCGTGCGCACCGTGGCGGGCGAACCATCGATGATAAAATAAGGAGGCACGTCTTGCACGACCTTCGCCGCACCACCGATCATTGAGTGGAGGCCGATCCGGCAGAACTGATGCACACCGCCATAAGCGGCGATCAACGCATGATCATCCACCTGCACATGGCCGGCCAGCCCGGCATAGTTGCTCATGATGATGTGATTTCCCAGCACGCACTCGTGGGCGACGTGCGTGTAGGCCAGCAACAAGTTGTCAGAACCAATCACCGTATAATCGCCGTCATTGGTCGCAGCATGGACACTCACGTATTCGCGGAAAACGTTGCGGTCGCCGATGCGCACGCCGGGGTTGCCGCCCTTGTATTTGAGATCCTGCGTCTTCGCACCAATACAGGCGTAAGGAAAAACCTCGCAGGCCGAACCGAGCGAGGTGTTTCCCTCGACCGAACCGTGGTGATGGATCTTGGTTCCGGCACCGAGGCGCACGCCGCGTCCGACATAAGCGAGCGCGCCGACTTCAACGCCATCGGCCAGCTCGGCGGTGGCTTCGACGATTGCCGTGGGATGAATAGTGACCGCCATGATTCGCTCAGCCTTCCACGTTGCCGTCGACGATCGCGAACATGAACTCACCGGATGAGACGACCATGCCATCGACAGTGCAGTTGCATTCGGCGACGCCGATCTTGGTGCCACGGCTCTTGGTGAGCTTGGCGTTGATCACGAGCTGGTCGCCCGGGCGAACGGCCTTGCGAAATTTGACCTTGTCGCAGCTCATGAAGAAGCCGGTTTTGCATTCATTGCCGACCTTCCGCAGCATGAGGATGCCAGCGGCCTGGGCCATGGATTCGATCTGCAGCACGCCCGGCATGACGGGATTACCCGGGTAGTGGCCCTGGAAATACGGCTCGTTGATCGTCACATTTTTGATCGCGACGAGTTCGTCCTGGCCGATGAACTCGACCACGCGGTCGATCATTACGAACGGATAACGGTGCGGCACGGTGTCGAGCACGCGGCGGATGTCGAGCGAAGTTTCGGTCGGCAGCACGGTCGTGAGACGCGGCTTTTTCTTCGGGCCCTTCTTCCGCTCTTCGAGTTTCTCGAAAAGCTTTTTGGTCAGCTGCGAGTTGATGTTATGTCCCGGACGTGTGGCAATGATGTGCGCCTTGAGCGGCAGGCCGAGCAACATGATATCGCCAATGATATCGAGGATCTTGTGGCGGACGAATTCGTCCTTAAAGCGCAGGCCTTCTTTCGAAAGGATCTTGTCGCCGCGGATGACGACGGCGCAGTCGAGGCTGCCGCCTTTGATTTTGCCCATCTTCACCAGTTCTTCGATGTCTTCGTAAACCGTGAACGTGCGGGCAGCGGCGATCTGCGTCATGTACGTGTCAGGATCGATGTCGAGCGAGAGATGCTGCGTGTGAACACCGCGGTCGTCAGCCGACGTGCAGGAGATACGCAGCGTGTCGCAAGGCAAAGCGATGATCGAGCGGTTGCCGTCGGTAATGGAAACGGCCTCTTCGAGGACAAAATATTCGCGCTCTTTATCCTGCTCCACCGGATCCCCCTGAATGATCATGTTGACGAAGGGCTTGGCCGATCCGTCAAGAACCGGAGGTTCGCTCGCGTTGAGCTCGATCAGGGCGTTGTCGATGCCACAGCCGTGCAACGCGCTTAGCACGTGCTCAACCTGGCTGATCTTCGCGTGGCCGGAGGTAAGCGCGGTGTTGCGCACCAGGTCGGTGATCAGGTCGACGCGGGGTTTGATCTCGGGCTGGCCGTTGAGATCGATACGTTTAAATACGATGCCGTGGCCGGTGGGCGCGGGCTTGATCGTTAGAGTGACGGATTCACCGGTGTGGAGACCGGTGCCTTGGACGGAGACCTCTCTCGCGAGAGTGCGTTGCTTCATAGGGATTTGGTCGAAAGTTTGGCGAGAAGCGCGCGGAAAGCGCAAGCGCGGAGATTGGTAGCTCCGATGCGCATCTTTATCACGCCACCGCCGGTCGATGCAGCCCTCCCGTTAGAATAAAAAAAGACGTGAACGTTAGTGAAAAGGGGTAACACTCCTCCTTCTTTCATGAGCACCACCCCTGCCCCTGCGCCAGCTATCCCCGCACAACCCACCACGCCCGCCACTCGCTTTCGCTGGGTGATCTGCGGCCTGCTGCTGTTCTCGACGACGATCAATTACATGGATCGTCAGGTCATCAGCTACCTGAAGGAGTTTTTCTGTACGCCCGCAGCGCAAGGCGGCTTCGGCTGGACCAACTCGGATTACGCCAACGTCATCTCGTTTTTCACAGCGTTCTACGCCGGCATGACAATCTTCGCGGGCATCGTCATCGACAAAATCGGCACGAAGCTCGGCCTCGCGCTCTCGCTCATCATCTGGTCAATCTTCGGCATCGCCAACGCCTTTGTCGGTTCGGTCACAACCATGCACATGATGGTGCGAAGCCTTTTCGGCATCGGTGAAGCAGGAAATTTCCCCGCCTCGATCAAGACCGTCGCCGAGTGGTTTCCCAAACGTGAGCGCGCTCTCGCCACCGGCATTTTCAACTCCGGCTCAAATCTCGGCGCCATGGTCAGTGCTATCTTCGTTCCGTGGTGCTTGTACCACTTCGGCTATCAGCAAGGTTGGAAACTCGCCTACATCATCACCGGCACTGTCGGCTTCTTGTGGCTTATCTTCTGGTTCTGGCTCTACGAAAGTCCCTCCAAACAGAAGCGCCTCTCCAAGTCCGAATACGACTACATCCACAGCGACGACCAGGGCCAACCCGCCAACTCCAATGTAGGAAAAGTCGGCTGGTTCAAACTCTTCCGTTACCGTCAGACTTGGTCTTTCTTCTTCGGCAAATTCATGACTGATGGCGTCTGGTGGTTTTACCTCTTCTGGCTGCCTGACTACCTCAAGAAACAGTTCGGCATGACCAAACAGGAGGTCATGATTCCGACCTTCGTCGTCTATGGCGTCGCCATCATCGGCAGCATCTACGGTGGCAGCCTGCCCATGATGCTCATGAAAAAAGGCTTCGAAGCCTACAAAGCCCGTATGACCGCCATGTTGATCATCTCCATTTTTCCGCTGCTCGTTTTGAGCACGCAATATTTTGGCAACGTCGCGCGGTTCGGCAATCTCGCCGCTTGGTTCGCGGTCGCGGTGATCTGCATCGGGGCCGCAGCCCATCAAGCGTGGTCCGCCAACCTCTTCACCACCGTCTCTGACATGTTCCCGAAGAAAGCAGTCGGCTCCGTCACAGGCATCGGTGCGGCCGCAGGTGGCCTTGGAGGCGTGCTTGTCGCAAAATTGGCCGGCTGGCTCACTGACGTGTTCCCTTCGAACGCCTACATGATCATGTTCGTTGTCTGCGCGTTGAGCTACCTCGCCGCATGGAGCCTGATGAAAACCTTCGTGCCCCGGCATCGGACCATCACCGATCTCTGAGCAGGCAACCGGTCCCGATCTTCGCGCCAGCGAGCCCTCCTCGCTGGCTTTTTTGCACTGGCAGCCCAACAACATTTTCCTTGGTTTGCCTAGCTTGACACGACTCGCCGCCACCGCTTAATCCAACCCCTTTACCAACTCCAAACCCGTCTCCTCGTCATGCCCGCAGCCAACGACATCCGCAAAGGTCAAGTGATCAAATTCAACGGTGAAGCCCATCTCGTGATGGAAACGCAGCACCGCACCCCGGGCAATTTGCGCGCCTTCGTGCAGATCAAGATGCGCAATCTTAAGTACGGAAAAGCGCTCGATCAGCGCTTCGCTTCCACCGACACGATCGAAGTGCTGCCGACCGAGAAGAAGACACTCGAATTCAGCTACGCCGACCGCGACGCTTTCGCATTCATCGACCCAGACACTTTTGAACAGGTTGAGCTCAGCGCCATCCTGATCGGTGACGCCAAGAATTATCTCACGACCAATGGTAAGGTTGACGTCCTTTTCGTGGACGAAAAACCTCTCACCATCGAGCTCCCCTCCACCGTGAGCCTCAAGGTCTCTGAAAGCTCCGATGGCATCAAAGGCGATACGGCCAGCAACGTTCAGAAGCCAGCCACGCTCGAAACCGGCCTGGTGGTCCAGGTCCCCCTCTTTATCAAAGAAGGCGAGATCATCCGCGTCAGCACCGCTGACGGCTCGTACCTCGGCCGCGCCTGATTTCAAATTTCGCTTTTGACCAAAACCGCAGCACGTATCGGCGCTGCGGTTTTTTTGCGACGAAAGTCTACGTTCCGTACTCGGAGCTAAACACCATTTTCCGCGGAACTATTAACACCAAAGGCGCGAAGTTCGCGAAGGGAAGTGCCGGTGGAAAGTGCTCGGGAATCTTCGTGGCCTTCGCGATCTTAGTGTTCAAAATCCGCTCCATTTTACGCAGAGTATTTGAAAGATGCCGGACTAATGAGCGTCCGCCGCCACTGGCTCTGCCGCCTTGGGCGGTTCGAAAGCGATGGGGAAGATCACGCGCAATTCAGTCGGTTTCCCGCCGCGAGTCAGTGGGTCGAAACGCATGCCGTTGACCAACGTTACTGCCGCCCAGCCAAATTCTGGCCGGGATGCTTCGATTACGCGCGGGACCTGCGCCAGCCCAACCCGATCAATGACAAACTCAATCTTGGCCGTGCCGGAAACCGATTGTCCCAAAAGCGAGGTCGGATACGCCAAGCCCGGCCGCGCCGCCGCCTTCGGTCTCGCATCCAGGCCTGCAGCAGAACTGGGAGTTTTCTTCCCTTCACGTAGCGCGGCCATCAAACGGCGCGCTGCGTAGGGCACTCTTACCAAGGTGAAATCGTGCCGGTATTCCCGGACGTTCTGCGCCGCAGCCGCCTCAGCCGAGAAACTCCAACTCTCGACCGCAGCAATCAGCGCAGCGCCAAAATCTGCGTGGGATGTCTCAACCAACTCGGTCGATTTAACGCGTCCCTTTGCATCCAACGTGAAGCGTACCGTGGCATTGCCTTCCTCTTCGGCGAGTAGTCGTTCGAAAGGGTAAGCGGGATCAACGACGTCGAGGGCGCCGCTCAAGGCGTCGATACGGGGATCGGATGACGTGAAGCCTAGAACCTGGCGATATGCGACAATCACCGGCAGTTCACGGATTTTCGCCGGCTGATACTTTCGCTCTGTAATAAGATCCAGGGCCGAGCGAACGGCTCCCTCCGAAGAAGCTTCCTGTACCTCTATCTTATCGGTCAATCCGTCCTCCAGGATTGCGTACTTCACCACCGCGACGATCTCCCGCCCGTTCGCGCGCACCATGAGCGGCAAGATAATATCCGGGTCCACCTTCAGCAAGGGCCTGGTGACGCCAAATTCATCTTCGCTGTGTACCTCTCCCGGCAGGTTCGGCAACGGGCTCACGGTCGATCGGATGTCTTTTGGCCCCACTTGAACGATCTCAACTTCGGCCCGAGCCGCAATCGGCCCGCCTTCAAATACCACAGGCGCAAACCGCCATCGCTTCACAGCCGCCACCGCTGCATCTCGCCATTCATCTGAGGCTGCGATGACGTCAACCGTGTCCACCGTTCCATCGGGTTTGATCCAAACGCCCAGTTTCGCACCCACCGGACCTTTAGCCGAGGCCAGCGGCGCCGGAAGCGGTGCATCGATCGTTTTTGGCGGCATGGCTGCGCAACCCGGGATGTCAGGCTGTCCGCTGGCCGGCCCCGCTGCCCAAACGCGGCCAAGGCCAAGCAGCAAACTGCCAAGCACGATCCACAAACCGAACCGATTGATTAAGGTATTCATCAGCATAAAGCGGCGACAACCCTACATCACCCGCGCCCAAAGAACCTTCAGATATCGGCTTTCGAGGCAATTTGAATAAACCGGATGATCCGGCCCCGGGCCCGCCCGGTCGAAGAACTGCAAGCGTCGCTGCTGGCGATGGGCGGCCTTGATTACGTGTTGTTCGAAATCCTCCAGACTAAGCAGCCCGGAGCATGAACACGTCACGAAAATCCCACCCGGGCTCACCAGTGAAATTGCGAGCTGGTTCAAATCCTCGTACTTGCGACGTCCTTCGGCATTGCCCGGGTTCTCGCGGGTGAAGATGAGCTTCGGCGGATCGAGGACAACCACATCCCATTTCTCCCCGTTCTGCTGCATCTGCCGGGCATAGGCAAACGCATCGGTATGGACAAATTTCAGCCGTGCCTGGTTCAGGTTGGCATTGCGCTTCGCCTGTGCAATCGCGGCCTCATCGAGATCGACGCTCGTCACTTCGTCCGCGCCACCCGTGACTTTGGCATTGAGCGAGAAGCCACCCGTGTAACAGCACAGATCAAGTACCCGTGCACCCTTGGTGAAACGTGCGATGGCCTTCCGGTTTTCGCGTTGGTCGCAGAAGAAACCAGTTTTGTGGCCTTCCGTGAAATCCACCTCGTAACGCACGCCGTGCTCAGTGATCTTCACTTTGGTTGGTGCGGCCGCATTGGTTTCCTTGAAGGTGGACGGCTTGATGCCTTCAAGGCTGCCGAGGTCATGATCGACCTGCACTCGGGCAAACTTCGTACCGGCCAGTTCGTGGAAAAGCGGCAGCCATTTCGGCAGCCGTTGCGCGATGCCGAGCGAATATACTTCGCAGAGTAGCGTGTCGCCATAGCGGTCGATTGTGAGGCCGCTCAGGCCGTCGCCGTCGGAGTTAATCAGGCGGTAAGCATCGGTCGTCTCATCGAGTTTGAACACCTCGCGGCGGAGCGCGACGGCACGGCGGATCGCCAGTTCAAAGTAGCTTTCGTCGACCGGCTGCAGAGAATGCGAAACCACCCGCAGAACCATTTTCGCGCGCGGATTATAGAGCCCGCCGCCGCAGAGCTTGCCGCTCTTGTCGTACACGTTCACGAAATCTCCGGGCCGCGCGTCCGATGAAACCTGCCCCATCATTCGGGGAAAGATCGCCGGCTGAAATGAGAAAAACTTCAGTTGCGCCCATGGCTTCGGCCAGAGCGAGCGGTCGATCGGCGCAGCGGGCGTACTTGGTTTTTCTTCGGTCTCTTCAGCTTCCGGGCGTGTATCATCGGACATGGGGGTGTAAACATGGCCGGAACTCCACCCCGTCGGCAATTTTCATTTTTCTGAATCCGTTTGTGCCGCACCTGACACTTACCCTGCGAATACCAATTACCATGCACTCGTTCCTCTCCCTTCCCTGCCTCGCCAGCGTCGACGAATACATTCCGTTTTTCGGAATGCTGATCCCCATATCGCTGTTTTTCGTCGGTATGGCCATCACCGTCGCCAGCCTCTATTTCAAGAATCAGAGCCGCCGGATGTGGCACGAAACCGCCCGGATCGCGCTGGAAAAAGGCCAGCCCATCCCCGCCGACCCGTCCGATCCACAGGAAGCGGTTGCCCCAAAGGCCACTTCTGCCCAGATCGCCAGTCGCCAGTCCTCGGGCCGGGGCGATATTAAAGCCGGGCTCATCCTTCTCGCCGTCTCCGCCGGACTTTATTTTGGCTTCAAAGACCTCAGTCATGAATTCCATTCAATGCCAACTTTCGTGATCTACGTGCCGGGATTCATTGGCGTGGCCCTGTTGATCAACGCATTGATCACTTTCCTCACCACCAAGAAAGCACCGGAATCTCCCTCGATCCCGCAATCGCCAAAAGCGTGAGCCTTTCGGATTTAGACCTTATCGCTCGCGTCGTGGTCGAGGATGACCGGGCGGCTTTCGGGGAACTGGTGCGCAAACATCAGTCCGCCGTTCGCGCTTTTTTACGCCAGCTCACCTGCGGCGATCACGCGTGGGCCGATGATCTCGCGCAAGAAACCTTCGTTATATCCTACAAAACTCTGGCCCGGTTCCGCGGCGAGGCGGCGTTCTCCTCCTGGCTGCTGGGTATCGCGCACAATCAGTTTCGCAACGCCCGCCGGCGTCAGCGGGAGATTCCGCACGAAACCGTGCCCGAGCCTTTCGGTGATTACGAACCATCGCCCGCCGACAAAACTGCGTTACATGAGGACCTCAGCTCAGCCGTGGCCAGGCTTTCGGCGGACGAACAAACCGCCCTGCACGTTTGCTACCAGCAAGGACTCACTCATGGTGAAGCGGCCGAGTTGCTCGGCTGGCCCGTCGGCACCGTCAAAACCCATATCGCCCGCAGCAAAGAAAAACTCCGCCACCTGCTCGCCGCATGGAATCCCCAGACATGAACACGCCCTCTGAAGATTCGCTTGAAGTGCTGCTAAGCAAAAATCGCGTACCCATCGCCGATGACGGTTTTTCCGCTCGCGTGCTCGCTTCGCTTCCACCGCCCGCACCTAAACCACGTGTGCTCCCTAATCGGCGTGTCATCGCGTGCAGTCTCGGGGCGTTGACCGGGCTGGCCTGGGGACTCGTGCAATCGGGGCTTCCGCGTGCAAGCGATCTCGCTGCTTTCTCCTCCGCATTCGAAGCCTCCGTGATACGCATCGCGGCAGCGCTCGCTGATCCCTGGATGCTCCTCCTCGGCGCCTTGGTTCTTGCCTCCCTCGTTTTTGCCTACGCCCGCGAAATCGCCGCGAAACTCAGCTAATCCCAATTCAGTATCTCATAAGCCCCTTGAGCATTAAGGACAGATTCGTGACCTGCATTTTGGGTGCGTTACTCGTTGAGTAATCTCGCACCAACAATTTGGCTCGGCTTTCTGGTTCAGCAAAAGAAATTCCATGAAAACAATAATCGTTCCCATATTCGCGGCGCTGACAGCTACGGCGCTGAGTGTGTACGGATGCCATCTTTATGGTATGCCTCGCTCTGAGCTAAATGTCGCGGCAGTGGTGGCAGGTGCCGCCTCGATTTCCACAGCAATTGTCGCCAGTTTGCTCGGAAGATCGCGGCAGAAATCACGCTGATGCCACCCGTGTTTGCGATGGCCGTTAGGAGCTGTACGGGAATTAGCTAAAGCCACGCTCCGAGAAGCATATTGCCAGAAGGTGGAGCCCGATCTCCGAGCGGACTCTTCGACGTTGTGGATTGACCGAGCTCCACTGCGCGTTTGGGGGCAACGCGCACCGCCCCTCCTGCACGGTGCTCCCGCTCGTGAATATTTCTCAATGAGCGCCGGCTAGCTCCAATTCCCGTACAGCTCCTTAGGTAATACAAACGAAGCCGAACCAAACGCACACAGCCCAAGGACCATGACTGTCACGGATTGTGCGGACGCACACTCCGCGCCTGCCACGGTCGTGGCTGACCTGGGACGTTGTACTCATGGTTTTTTAACCGCTACCCTCTGCAGGCCCGCTCTTCGCAGGCTATCAAGGTCTGCGATTAGCAGACCCGAAGTCAGTCTGCTACGTCGATCAGAAGCAGCTTACTTTAAAAGTTTTCCCATTGGGAAGACTCATCAGTGGTTAAAGACCCTCCGAAGTTCGATTGGCGAAGATTGGGAGCACCGGCTTGCTCACGAAAAAGGCCGACCGGAAACCGGTCGGCCTGAAAGTAACTCTGAACGTATCCGTGGTTCGGTTACGCCACGCGCTCCACCACGAGCGGCGGAGGCGTCGGGCGCTTCGGCGCCAGACGGTAGGCGTTTTTGAAGTATTCCAAGGCCTGTTCGAGCTTCGCTTCGTCGTTGTAATGGATCATCATCAGCGGCTCGCCCTGCTTGACCTGCGTGCCGACTTTCTTGATCTCAGAAACTCCCACCGCGTAGTCGATCTTGTCGTGTTCGTGTTCCTTGCCGCCGCCGAGCAGATGCACGCCACGGGCGATCATCGCCGCGTTGATGGTGTGAACATAGCCACGTTTTGGCGCCGGCAGCTTGCGAATGTGCTTGGCCTGCGGGAATTTTTCCGGGTGGTCGATATAGGTTGCATCGCCGCCCTGGGCCTTGACGAGTTCCTTGAATTTTTCGAGAGCCGAACCATCGGTCAGGTGACGCTGCACGGTCTGTTTCGCCGAGAGGGTCGAACCAGCTACGCCTGCCAAACGGACGATTTCCATGCCCAGCTTGAGCACGAGTTCTTTGATATCTTCCGGGCCTTCGCCCTTGAGGAGCGCGATGGCCTCCTTGATTTCGAGTCCAGTGCCGACGGTGTCACCCAGCGGCTGGTTCATATCGGTGACGAGCGCGACACAGCGGCGCTTCATCGACCGGCCTACCCGCGTCATCGAACGTGCGAGCTGTTTGGCCTGCTCAAGATCCTTGATGAACGAGCCATTGCCCCACTTCACATCAATCACGAGGCCTTCAGAACCTTCGGCGAGTTTCTTCGAAAGTACGCTACCCGTGATAAGCGGCAGACTTGGAATCGTGCCGGTCTCCTTGCGGAGTTCATAGAACTTGGCATCAGCCGGAGCGAGATCTTCGGTCTGAGCAACGATCGCGCCGCCGATGCGGGCGAGTTGCTGGGTAAATTGTTCAATCGACAGGTGGCCCTTGAAGCCGGGAATCGCGGAGAGCTTGTCGAGCGTGTTGATCACATAATCGTGCTCAACGCCGCACATCATCGGCACCACAACGCCACTCGCCATCGCGAGCGGAACGAGCACGAGCGAAGTCTTGTCGCCCACGCCGCCCGTGGAGTACTTGTCGATCTTGGGCTTCGCGATGTGCGAAAGATCGATCACTTCCCCGGAAAGCATCATCTCCTCGGTAAGGTCTGCCGTCTCCTGCGCGGACATGCCTTGGAAGTAAATCGCCATGGCCAGAGCGGCCAGCTGGTGCTGAGGCATCTCGCCATCAAGCGTGCTATCAATGATATAGCGGATTTCTTCTTGCGTGAATTCGCCACCATCGCGTTTTTTCTCAATCAAAAACTCGAATGTGGGCTTAATGAACCTACGAGGAGGCAGGGTTCGTTTCGTCATGTGTGTTGGTACAATAATTAACCGCAGCCTTGCGGGCCGCAAAGTTTACGATCCAACCAGATGATACTGAATTGTCGAGCCAATTTTACACACCTGTAATGGTGCCCGCACCCTCACCCTTAATGGCATTCCGGGGCAACGCCGCTGCCGGCAAGGTGTGGCGGCAATAGGAATTACGCCGCAAGTTCACTCAAGGAGAAATCGCCGACGCCCGGCTGGCCGCCTACGCAGGACTCCTGGCGATCTATGCAGACGTTCAACCACCGAACTGGGATTTTGCTTCTTTGCGCGTTCTTGCCGAAGCATCATTTAACGATAAGGCCGAGAGCTCCAAACTGCGCGCGCTCGCGCCTGCCCGTATCCCGCTGGCCTTCAATGTCACGAATCACTCGGCCGTGCAGCGCCGTACCGAGTCTACCTGAGGCCAAGAAGACAACAGGGTTGGCTCGAGGCAGCGGACTCGAACCTCGCCATAACTAATCGCACCAACCAACTCGGTGAGACCAGATGCCAATCGGAAAAACAAGGACGTTCCTCAATTGCTTCCCGAAATCATGGGAATAACCATTCCGAGCTGGCTCGAGCCTATCTCGTAAAACTGTAGCCGTAGCCGCTGCATGTAAGCAGCGGGCATCCGAAGAGCGCACAATCCCGCGTCTCAATTGACGCTTGAGGCTACGTCATGTCTTAAAACGCTCAAAAATCACCCAAGCTTGGCCAACGCTGCGGACGACATTCACGTCCACGCTGTGACCGGGTTGTCGCAGCGCGCCTTGGTGGGCCCCTTTGGCGAGGATTAATCGTCCGAGTGGTTATTCAAACGCTCTGGGGTAGAAATCCGCAATGTCTTAGTGCATCAAGCATGCACTGCGTCCGCACGGCTCAACCTGGAATTGAACCCGACAGGCACCGGGCAAAAACGCCGCCTTGTTAGGCGCCAAGGGCCTCACAGCACTTCCGGAAGTGGAAGCCGTAAATTGACAGTGTGACTGCCGTCGACACCAGTCGCGGGCGGCGAAAACATGTCCATAACAGCAGGCCCCAGAAATGAAAGCGCTCGCGACCGATGAAGCCAAGCCGGACACTCGCGCCCAGGAACGCTCCGAGGTTTCGCGCCGTTAGTGCGTTGGAACTTTGTGGCGGACGAAACTCACGCAGAAACGTTCGGATGCGCCGGTAATAGGGCCCGGGCGAATAGATGTGGTCCATCAATTCCCTGTAACCATCACGCAGGGTTTTGCTGTTCATACGTGAGACAAAATTGGTGGTCCCGTCGACGTTGTCGCCCGTGGTATGGCCGAGCAGACGCCCCTGCTCGTTCAGTCGCGCGTGGAGTTTGGTTCCAGGTACAGCCTGCAACAGTCCAACCATCGCGGTGACGATTCCACTCTTCTGAATGAAATCGATCTGCCGTTGAAAAATCGTCGCCGAGTCACTGTCGAACCCCACGATGAAACCGCCCTGCACCTGCAAACCAGCGCGCTGAATGCGTTTCACGTCAGCAATGAGATCACGACTCTGGTTCTGGCGTTTGTTGCACTCGGTCAGACTCGCCTCTTCCGGCGTCTCTATGCCGATGAATACCTGATCGAACGCCGCAGCCACCATCATGCTCATGAGTGCGTCGTCGTCAGCGAGGTTGATTGAGGCCTCGGTGTAGAAAACGACGCCCCGCTTACCCCGACGCCAGTTGATCAGGGCCGGAAGCAATTCCTCGCGCAGCGAGCGCTTGTTGCCGATCAAATTATCATCCACAAAAAACACCGGTCCCCGCCAGCCAAGCTCCCAGAGACCGTCGATCTCGGCGATGATTTGAACCGACGTCTTCACCCGCGGCTTGTGGCCAAACATCGCAGTGACACTGCAAAAATCGCAATCGAACGGACAACCGCGCGAATATTGCACACTCATCGAGGCATAGCGTTTCAGATTTGCCAGCGCCCACAACGGCACAGGCGTCACGCGCAGATCCGGAAGCTCCGGCGAGGTGTAGACGCGACGCGCGCTACCGCGGGAGAAATCGTCGAGAAACTCCGCCAGCGTCACCTCTGCTTCGTTAAGCACGAAATAATCGACGAGGGGAAACTGCTCGTGCTCGACGGTGAACAGCGGTCCTCCCGCTACGATCGTTTTGCCCGCGGCATGACAACGCGCGATGAGCTGCACTGCCGATTCCCGCTGGGCAATCATCGCACTGATCAACACCACATCCGCCCACGCGAGATCTTTCTCCCGCAGCGCATGCACGTTCACATCAACCAGTCGCTTGCCCCATTCTTCTGGCAGCATCGCCGCAACCGTGAGCAACCCCAGCGGCGGCAGCGCCGCCCGCTTGCGGATGAATTTCAAGACGTGTTTGAAACTCCAGAAGGTGTCCGGAAATTCCGGGTAGAGCAAAAGGACTTTCATTGATTCGACCTAATACCATTTCTCACCCATACATATCAAAAGAGACTAAGGTAGGGACGACCCGGCGTCCGCAGTCTGCTGCTAAAATCGAACCGGATGGCCAAGGCTGGCCGTCCCTACCCTCCGATTGCCCGCTGTTATAATACGTTTGAAGGAGAACATGCAGTTTGGGGTTGCTGAGCGTCCTAGCCAGATTCCGGTATGAGTTAGCATACCGCTCCGAGGAGCGAAGTGCTCTTTTATGCGCAATCAGCGGCGCGCCGGTTTTGCTTTTACTCGTTCTGGAATAGACGCCGGACCGGAACTCTTTCCGCGCTTGGTCTCTGTGGCTGAAAACAACTGGTGCTCGGCTTCGAGCCAGATCTCCAGATCGCGGTCAGCGGGTTTTCCATATTGGACCCAAAGTTCACGCGCACATTGTGCGACGTCTTCATGAAGCGGCACGTGTTTGGTGTCGTCAGTGGATGTGACATGAGAATGAGGTTCTTGCATAACGAGGAGAGTTGATGGCTAACGGTGAGATCGGAGTCGCCGGGGGCCGGCCGTTCCGGGTGAAAAGCGATCATGCGTCCGAAGTAGAGGAGGCGCTATGGGGTATTGCCCTACCCTGCCTGCCCAGCGCAGCAAACTGGGGCGCCAGCCAAATAACCCTCGCAACCCGCAGCGCCACCCGGCATAAATCCAAAGCCGCAGGCGGCACAGCTAAAGTTCATGAAAAGGATCACACCACTCAAACGCCGCGCGCCAAAATCCGCCAAAACAATCGCGCCAAAAGATCCTTCGTCTCTTGGGAATGGTTCGTTACGCGTGATCGCCATGGCGGCCTCAGTCGGCGGCTTGGACGCGTTATCCATCATCCTGAGCGCCCTGCCGGCTGACTTTCCGGCAGCCATCGCCATCGTTATGCATCTCTCTCCGGATCATAAAAGCATTTTAGCCGAAATTCTAAACCGGCGAACTCATTTGAAGGTCCAGCAGGCTCGTACCGGCGAGGTCCTTTGCTCATCGAGGGTTTTTATTGCCCCGCCCAACCACCACCTGTTCGTGACGAAAGGTGGCAAGCTCAAGCTCTCCTCATCCGCAGCGGAAAAAATTCACCACGCGCGTCCCTCCGCCGAGCCTCTGTTTGCTTCGGTGGCAAAAGTCTACCGGCGCAACGCGATTGCCGTAGTCCTTACGGGAGGAGACGGCGACGGTTCATTCGGAGTGCAAATCGTGAAGGACCACGGAGGAAAGGTCATCGCCCAAGACCGGCCTTCTTCGAAAGATTTCAGCATGCCCGCAACGTCGATCGAGACCGGCGATGTCGATTTTATTTTGCCCTTGGACAAGATTGCTTCGAAATTAGTCGAACTTGTTAGTACCGGTAAAACACCAACGAATAGCACCTCGCCCGCTAAAAAGAATCCGAAGCTGACAGCGACCGGCAAAATTGTGAAACCATACCGTTCAGCCGGCACGATCAAGCACGCGAAATGAGCGCATGAAAAAGAAATCTTCAGCTTCACGTCCGCCGAAAAAGCCTGGCAAAGCGACTCGCGCCCAAACATCCCCCTCAGCCACGAGTGCCGCGTTTCCCATTGTCGGAATCGGCGCTTCCGCCGGAGGGCTTGAAGCGTTGGAACTGTTTCTGAAGCACGTTCCGGAGCAGAGCGGCATGGCGTTTGTCATCATCCAGCATCTGGACCCGACTCACAAAGGAATCATGTCCGAGCTGCTTCAGCGCACGACCACGATGCGGGTCATCCAGGTCAAAGATCGCACCACGGTACAGCCGGACTGCGTCTACGTGATACCGCCAAACAAAGACATGTCCATCCTGCGGGGGACCCTGCATTTGTTCGAGCCCGCCGCACCGCGCGGCTTGCGTCTGCCGATTGATTATTTCTTCCGCTCTTTGGCCCAGGATCAACTGGAACACAGCGTCGGTGTTATTCTCTCGGGCATGGGTTCCGACGGCACGTTAGGATTGCGCGCCATCAAGGAGAAAGCGGGCGTGGTGCTGGTGCAGGATCCAGCGACCGCAAAATTCGACAGCATGCCGCGCAGCGCAATCAGCGCTGGGCTGGCCGATATCGTCGCTCCGGTGGGCGAATTGCCGGGCAAAATCATGGCCTATCTACAACGCACCCCGCTCGTCGCCCGAACGGAAGCCGCATTGGAAGACAAGACGCAGAGCGCTTTGGAGAAAGCGATTATTTTGCTGCGTACGCACACGGGTAACGACTTTTCTTTCTATAAACGAAACACTCTCTATCGACGAATTGAACGCCGCATGGGCATCCACCAGATCGCGAAGATGGCAGGTTACGTCCGCTACCTGCAGGAGAACTCACAAGAGCTCGATTTACTTTTCAAGGAACTGCTGATCGGTGTGACAACTTTTTTCCGCGACCCAGCAGCCTGGGAGCAACTGCGCGAGCAGGCAATTCCTGCGCTCCTCGCGAGCCGTTCGCCCGGTCAGGCTCTGCGCGCATGGGTGCCCGGCTGCTCAACCGGCGAAGAAGCCTATACCCTGGCCATCGTGCTCAACGAAGCGGTCGAGGAGAGCAGGCCCAAGGCCAAATTCACGATTCAGATATTCGCCACCGATCTGGATAAGGACGCCATCGAGAAGGCACGGCAGGGCATCTTCCCCGCCAATATCTCCACCGATATTTCAGAGGCACGGCTGAAGCGATATTTCACCAAGGAAGAACACGGCTACCGGGTGCGCAAAGAGATTCGCGAGATGGTGATCTTTGCGCCGCAGAATCTCATCATGGATCCGCCTTTCACCAAGCTGGACATCCTGAGCTGCCGCAACCTGCTTATATATCTAACACCTGAGGTTCAGAAGAAACTGATCCCGCTATTCCACTACAGCCTTTTGCCCGGCGGCATTTTGTTTCAAGGCAGTGCGGAGACGATCGGTGATGGCACCGCTCTCTTTTCACCACTAAGCGGAAAATCGCGACTCTTCCGACGGAAGGAGTCTGTCATGCGAGCCGAGCAGATATCCTTTCCGACCGCGTTTGGCGCTAGTCTGCCCGCAAACTCCGAGGCACGGCCGACGATGGCCAAACCACCCGCCAGCCTCCAGGCTTTGGCGGATCAACTGGTCTTGCTAAGTTACGCCCCTCCAGCCGTGCTCACCAACGAGGAGGGAGACATCTTTTACGTCAGCGGCCGAACCGGCAAATACCTGGAACCTGCCGCCGGTAAAGCCAACTGGAACCTCTTTGCGATGGCACGGGACGGACTGCGCTACGAACTGGCCGGCGCCTTTAAGGAAGCGCTGCGGAAAAAAGAGAGCGTGGCGCTGCACGGGCTGACCGTCGGGACCAACGGTGGAACACAGTGGGTGGATGTGACCGTCCGACGCATCGATGAACCCGGACCATTGCACGGGTTGGTAATGATCGTTTTCACTGACGTGGCGGCACCTGTGGCCACCGAAGCAGCGCACCAGACGCTTAAGTCACACGTTCGTAGTCCGCGCGTGGCGGAGCTGGAACAGGAACTTCTGCGCGTCCGCGGCGAGTCGCGGGCCACTCACGAAGAAATGCAAACCTCGCAGGAGGAGCTGCGGTCCGCCAACGAAGAACTGCAATCCACCAACGAGGAATTGCAGTCCACCAACGAGGAGTTAACCACTTCGAAAGAGGAAATGCAGTCGATGAACGAGGAGCTCCAAACCGTGAACACCGAGTTGCAGGCCAAGGTCGATCAGCTTTCGCAGGCCAGCAATGACATGAAGAACCTGCTCGATAGCACCGATATCGCGACCCTCTTTTTGGACAAGGATCTCAACGTGCGCCGGTTCACCCCGCAGGCGACGAAGATCATCAAGCTCATCCCGGGCGACGCGGGCCGGCCCATCACCGACCTGGCTTCTGAATTGCGCTACCCGGAACTGGCCGACGATGCGCGGGAGGTACTGCGGAAACTCGCCGCCGTGGAGAAGCCGATCGGTGCGCGTGACGGACGCTGGTTCAGCGTGCGCATCATGCCCTACCGCACCCTGGACGATCGGATTGACGGCGTCGTAATCACCTTTGCCAATATCACGGTATCCAAAACGCTGGAGACAAAGTTACGCGGGAACCAATCCCTACTGGAAAAGCACGTCGCGGCACAGTCCGTCATGTTAAAGAAAAAGGGTAGCCGGGCAAAGAAGTGACCATGTCCGATGGTCTGCATCATGAAAAGAAAACCGAACCTCTCGCCACCAAGCACGTCCGCGCTCAGAGACCGCGCGGAGAAACACCTAAAGAAGCGGAACCTGTCTGTGGATCCAACCCGGACCGAAGCCGATACGTTACGCCTCCTCCACGAATTGCAGGTCCACCAGATCGAGCTGGAGATGCAGAATGCGGAGCTCCATCGGGCTCGGCTGGAGATCGAGACCTCCCTCGATAAATACACCGAACTCTACGATTTTGCGCCGGTCGGCTATTTCTCGATCGATCAACAAGGCTTGATCCAGGAGGTGAACCTGATGGGCGCTTCCATGCTCGGCGCCGTCCGCGCCCGGCTGCTGCAGCGGCGTTTGCAGGCCTTTGTCTCCCCGACGAGCCGACCGGTCGTCGACGCGTTTCTGAAAGCTGCATTTGCAAAGCCCGGTAAACAGGCCTGCGAAGCATTGCTTCTGACCGCTACTGACGCCCCTTTTTGGGCCGATCTACAAGGCGTGTCAGCGGCCAAACCCAACGATCAAAAGCGGTGGTGCCGGCTGGCGATTTCTGACATCGCCGCCCTCAAACGAGGGCAAGAAGCACTGCGCAGCGTCGAAGCGCTGGCCGCCGCAAATTTGGAGGCAAACAAGGAAATCGCCCGCCGCCGTGCGGCGGAGGCGTTGCTCAAAGAAAGCGAACAAAACCAACGTGAATTACTCATAGAGTCACAAGTCCTGCAATTTCAGCTGCGACATCTGACGCATCAAATATTACAGGCTCAGGAGAATGAACGAAGAAATATCAGCCGTCAGTTGCACGACGAGATCGCCCAGATCTTGACCGGTATCAACGTCCACCTTGCGGCGCTTAGCGAGACCGCGTTGATCAAGCCCCGGGAGTTAAGGAAGCGAATCGATAAGACCAGGCGACTGGTTATGCAGTCGATTGATGTCGTGCACCGGTTTGCGCGCAACTTGCGGCCTACTTTGCTCGACGACCTCGGACTCATCCCGGCACTCCGCTCTTTCATAAAGGAACTGGCTGAACAGAAGGGACCGCGCATCCATTTCACGGCCTTTGCCGGGGTCGAGACCTTGGACATTTCCCGCCGTACGGTGCTTTACCGCGTTACGCAGGAGGCCCTCACCAATGTAGTCCGCCATGCACATGCGGAAAGCGCAGCGGTGTGCGTCAGTAAAATTGCCAACGCGATCCGCCTCGAAATCCGCGACGACGGGCGATCATTCCCTGCGGAGCGTTTACTCGCGAGTAAAACGGGGCGCCTCGGGCTGCTCGGTATGCGGGAGCGCGTCGAGATGGTCGGCGGCCACTTTTCCATCGAATCAGTCCCGGGAAAAGGCACCACGGTGAGCGTGGAAATCCCTTTTGATTCCACCATCTCACCGCGCAAATCGAGAAAATAGCGACGTGGCGCGCGACCTGACGCCGTGGATGCGGAGACCTCCGCGAGCCCCGGTGATCACCAAGCAAAACCATGCCTTAAACCCAGGAATTGTCTGGGCATCGCCAGCTAGGGCGTACCCAGTAAAACGGTAGCCCTAGCCGCTGCCATTAAGCAGCGGTGAATCGCAGAAACGCATATATCCGCGTCTTAATAGACCCAGCTACGCATCATTCGAAATGCTCTGGGAGCTGTACGGGGATTGGAGATGGCCGGCTTCAATTGAAAATATCCACGTCCGAGAGCGTCGTGCCGGAGAGGTGGTGCGCGTTGTCCCAAACGCGCAGTTGAGCTCGGTCAAACCGCAACGTCGCTTAGCCCGCTCGTAGATCAGGGCTCCACCTTCTGGCCATACGCTTCGGAGCGGGGCTGCAGCTAATTCCCGTACAGCTCATTGTCCTAACCGACCTGTAGTTTCATACAAGTGGTAGGGTTAAACCCGATAGAGAGGCAGACCGGATCTGTTATCCTCGGGACGATAGACAGATTCTTAAAATACAACAACAGTCTGCTAGATACTAGAAATCTAAATCAAGAATGAAAACGTTAATTACAATTGCCGCCATCACGGCCCTTGCCGGGACCGGTTATGGGCAAATAATGACTAATTTGCCGCCGTCCTCCACCACCGAGGGTGTGCTTATCAACACCATCGGCGCCAACTCGGGCGCGACTCATTGGGACAGCGCCTCAAGCCTCGGCTCTTTCAAAGCCATTGGCACGACGGAGGGGACCGCTTCCATCAACTCGAGCGCTTACAATCCGCTTGGTCTGGTCTTCGCGTCCACAATACCGACGGCACTTCAGGCCAGCCTTAACACGATAAACGCAAAGGGCGGCATCATCAGGACAATATTCCTCGCTGAATCGGCCTCGTGGCAGGACAGTCTGGGCTACACCTACTCGGGGAATTTCGCGGGACCGCAGTCGTTCACCGCTTTGGCCAAAATCGAAAATGATCCGGCCTCGGACAATCCGTCCACTGTTCAGTTCGGCAGCTATTTCGATGTCAATCTGTCCGTCGGCGCTGAGACCAACTTCGATTACTGGTTCCAGGGCGAGAACGCGACCTATGGTGGCGATTACACTCTGTTCCACCCGTCTAACAGTTCGAATTATATCGCTCCGGGCAATGCGTTTTGGTCTCAGCAAGCGGTTGTAGCCAACACCTGGAACGCCACATTGAATGCCTATGTAGATCAGACAACGTATATTGTCGGCTTAGGTGACTGGCGCTTGGATCGGGGCTCGGATAACGATTACTCCGACACTGTACTCGCGATGCAATTCTACACTTTGAGTGGTGCACCGTTTGAACCGGGAGCCGTCCCTGAGCCATCCACGTACGGGCTCATCGGCGCCGTATCGCTGCTCGGTTTCGTCGCACTTCGCAGGCACATGCGTAAAGGTGAAGTTACGACTCAGACCTGAACACAGTTCTATTCAGCACGCATCCCTGGCTCCATTTGGGCCAGGGATTTTTCGTTTACATTTATCAATGCGATTGGGAATTGGCCCAACGACACGAACGACGCGCCTCAACCACCATGACAAATGATATCATTTCTCTTTCAAACGCATAATAACCTCTGGCGTTTGGATGGTAGGGCCGAACACGCCGGGCCGTCCGGTTGGATATGGAACGCTGACAGGCGACGTTCGCGGACGACCCGGCGAGTCGTCCCGACCTTTGCCTCTTTTGCTAGGTTTGAGTGAGAAATGGTATGACGTGTTCAACGCGCCTCCGCAAACGCCGCAGCGACCAGTCGGTGGACGCGACGGGAACTGACACGCAAGCCAAGCTTGCCACGGAGAAAAGAGCGGCAGCCTGGCCAACGGTGGAAAACCTCCACCACCCCCAGGTACTGCGCCATGTTTTCAACCTGACCTGCCTGCGCGATAAATTCCCGATCAGCTGAAAACTCTCGGGACCAAATGACAAAGATCGGGACTCCCCAAAAGTGGGCACGGGGGAATATTGTCTTCCAAAATACGGACGCAACAAATCGATCAGGCCGCACCCTGTGCTTTTTGCAGTAGAGTGAGGCGAAGGTCGGCACAATTTTAGGAAGCACCGTACCTTCGTCTGAATTCGTAAACGATGACATCTCCACTACTCCACTAAGTTCGTAACCGCCGGTTATCTGCATTTCATCGCCAATACGCCAACGTTGGATAATCCGATAGAGTAATCTCAACGGGATCTTGCGCCAAAGCAATTCAACGCGCTTCCGAGCAAGGCTGGTGGGAACGGGGCTCAACGGCGGTGATACGAATGCCATATTGGAAGTGTGCTGGCTTTCCGAGGAAGCCCAGCTGAACACAAAGATAATATAGCGCCCAAGGTGTCGATATGGGGCGTTGCCCCACCCTCGCCGCGGCGCCTCATCTACGGGTAACGCCCCATATCGTCATCGGAGCTACTGGCGTATTCTCACGCCTCAGTTTATGAAAACCAAATATCTATCAACACTGCTAGTACTCATCGCCGGGCCTATCGCCCTCCTCGCCTCCTCCGCAACCGATCGCAAGATTGAAGATGCGGCGAAAGCCTCCTACAATTACCGCACTGTTCTTGAAGACCACGTTAAGGTGAAAGCGAATGACGGCATCGTCACGCTCACCGGCACCGTGCAAGACAAGGATCAAAAGGACCTTGCCGTCGATACCGTGCAAAACCTCCCCGGTGTCACCACCGTGAAAAACGAAATCAAGATCGAGTCGTCCTATCCGGAGCACTCCGATGCCTGGATGGCTTTCAAGATTCGCAGTCGCCTGCTCGTAAAGGGCGATGTGAGCGCGACCAACACCAAAGTCGCCGTCACCGATGGTAACGTTGTCTTGACCGGAACCGCGGACAACGCCGCGCAAAAAGAGCTGACCGGCGTTTATGCCAAGGAGATTGATTGGGTAAAGACGGTTAAGAATGATATTGTGGTCAAAGACACACCTGCAACTGGCCAGACCGTTGGTGAGAAGATCGATGACGCCTCCATCACCAGTCAGGTCAAATATGCGCTGCTCAGCCACAAGGCGACCAGTGCGGTAAAGACCAAAGTGACGACAACTGACGGCGCCGTCTCGATCAGCGGCGAAGCGCTCAACGATGCAGAGAAATCCCTCGTCACCAAACTCGCTCAGAGTGTCCGCGGCGTCATCTCGGTTAAAAACGACATGACAGTGAAAGAGCTCGCGAGCAACTAAGAGATATCCACAACGGCGCGGCCGCGTTCAAACGGCCGCGCATCAATTCAAACCTATACGGTACCTTAACAAGACCGTCTAGGTCTCTGAAAATATTAATGTACACCAAAAACAAAAATCGTCCCGCCGGCGAAAACGCCGCGGCCATCATTCTCGTGCCGCTGATGCTGCAAAACGCGCATATCCAGACAGCATCTACCATCGGAGGTGGGGTTGAGCGCCGACGTCTTGCCGCGACGCAACTCGCCTCGGCAACCGCGAACCACGCTCGGGCTTATACACCTTTGCACTCGCGGTCATAAAGCCACGCAGCCGCACACCATTTTCTAATTTTGAAAACGTTCCAGCATGAAAACTAACATTGGATTAAATGACGAAGCACGCCTTGAGGTTGGCCAGATCCTCAATCTGCTGCTCGCCGACGAATATATGCTCTATGCGACCACGCGTGACTACCACTGGAATGTTACAGGCGCTGAATTTCACAGCCTGCATAAACAGTTCGAGGCACAGTACGAACAGGTCGCGGACTGGATCGATCAGATCGCTGAACGCGCCCGGTCGATTGGCGTCGGTGCCCGCGGCAACTGGGCAGACTTGACGAAAGCTGCACGTTCTTCCGCTGATCCCGGTTCCGGCCTGCCGGCTGAGCACATGCTCTCCGAGCTGCTTGCATTGCATGAGGAAATGATCGTCCAACTTCGCACCGACAGTGAAGCCTGCGCCAAATCCTTCAACGACGCCGGCACAACCGATTTTCTCACGGGCCTAATGGAGCAGCATGAAAAAGCTGCCTGGATGCTGCGCGCTCAGCTCGAAAGCGAAGAAGAGGAAACTTCTTAACGATAAACCAACCCTCAATACCCAAAATCATGAATAAACCCATCTCTCTCGTTCTACTTGTCACCGGCATTTCACTCCTCATCTACGGCGTGAGCGCATCCGATTCCCTTGGCTCTGACTTCTCACGGTTCTTCACCGGTTCGCCAACGGACAAGACTATGTGGCTGCTCATCGGCGGAGCCGCAGCAACCGTTGCGGGCGCGGCCGGACTCCTGTCCCGCGGATCAAAATCCTCCTAACCAAAATCCAGATGTTATATTATGCCTTTCTCTTCCTGCTTCTCGCAATCGTCGCGGGCATCCTCGGTTTTAGCGTCATCGCCGGCACGGCCGCGTCGATCGCCAAGATCCTCTTCCTCTTCTTTATAAGCCTCTTCGTCCTCTCAATGCTTATCGGCAAAAGAAAAACAACCAGAAATATCTATACCAATGAAAAATAATAACGAAACCACCGCCCAGACACCAAAGGAACTGCTTAACGATCTTCACGCGCTCGTGAGCGAGGCAGAAAAGATGATGGGGGATTCCATTTCTGAGCACACCGCCGATGCGGTCAGCGCACTGCGCACCCGTTTCGACGCCGCGCACGAACGCCTAAGCGAATTCTACACCGACGCACGCAAGAAGGTCGTTGCGGGAGCCAAATGTACCGATGAGGCAATCCGCGCAAACCCGTACCAATCGCTAGCGATAGCGGCGGGCGCCGGACTTCTCCTCGGAATTCTCCTGGGACGCCGTAGCAAATAATACTTAACCTCCTCCATGCAAACGGCCCCATCTGCGCCTGCGGGTATCCTTGATTCATTCCGTGTGCTCGGCGAGAGCCTGCTGGCCACGGTTCAGGACCGGCTCGAGCTCTTCTCGGTCGAATTGCAAGAGGAGAAATTTCGCCTGATTCTGACCTTCATCTGGATCAGCGCCGCCGTCTTCACCGCCATGATGGCGATCGCCTTCGCCAGCCTCACGCTGGTGTACTGCTTCTGGGAAGGTGCCCGTCTGGCAGTGCTTGGCGGCCTCACACTGTTTTACGTCGGCGCGTTGGTGCTGATCATCCTCGCCTTTCGCCGCTATATCGCGCGCCAGCCGAGTCCGTTCTCAGCCACGCGACAAGAAATTGGGAAGGACCGCACATGTATCCGCAACGAGAGTTGATCCGGCTGACCGCTTACAAGGCCGCCTTACAGCGGGACATCGCCGTCCACCGCGCTCAATACACCAGAGCCGCTGCTCGCGTTGCGCAGCCCTTGGAGTTATTCGACCGCATTCTGGTCATATGGCGCAAACTTTCGCCCTTCGCATTGTTCGCGGCCGTGCCACTGGGCTTTCTTGTTCAGCGCACCGTATTTCCGCGCCTAAAGCTCCTGCGTGCAATCGTGCGCTGGAGCCCCTTCGTTTTCACCGCGGTACGAAGTATCGGATCTTTGGGTACACCGCGCCGCCGATCGGACCCATCATCGAACGGCCAAAGCCTGCGCTGATCGCAAGGCCGGCGCCACGCTTCAACGCACCACAAGCAGAATGCGTGGGAGCACGAACGCGGCAGACCCTTGAATCCCGCCACCAGATTAGCCGCGGAACGGTCAGTCCGTTAATCCGCCAAATTACGCGATTCAGCGGTCAGTTACCGATAAGATCACGGCATCTGATGAACACGCACATCGGACATCAATTTAGCAACAGCCGGTGTCCCACTGAAGAATGAACCTTGGATTGGATTAACGCTTTCCGCCACGACCGCGTGGGCTACGGGAACATACGCGTTCTGACAGAATATACCATGCGTCGGGTCCATCCCTATCCAGCCCGCGCCGGGCAGAAAAACTTCAGTCCATGCGTGCATTGATCCGGCCGCTGTTCCATTGCTCGCCCGATCAAACATGTAACCACTGACAAAACGCGCCGCGATCCCGAGCGTGCGCGCACACTCGATTAGCAAGACCGCATAGTCGCGGCAAGAACCCGAACCTAACGTAATCGTCTCAAGAGCGGTCTGGATGCCTGGTTCGTCGCGGCGCCGATAAGTTAGATTCCGGCAAATGACCTGATTGAGAGCGAAAAGCCAGGCGACCGTTTCTTTTGGTCGAGCCGTGAAACGTGCGTCGAGCCAGCGCCGCAAAGCGCTCTGTATCGCGATTTCTGGCGGCGTTAGGTAGATCGAAAGATTGAATTTGTGCAGCGGTTCGTAGACGAACGGGAAAGTCGTCGCATAATCGCGGACAAGAAAATCAAATGGCTGCGTGTCCGTGGTCGTAACTGTACATTCGGAGCGAATTTCGAGCGTCGAGGCCGTTTCAGAGAATTGTGCGCTCGCCGGCAGATTGTCGAAATCATCCCGCATCCAAGCCACCTCAGCCTTGGGCAGGAACTTGAAGGCGAATTGATTTACTTGCAGCAATGCGTACTCGCGCGGACGCAAATAGAGCAGATGCGGGCGCAGCTGCACCTCGCGGTCATACTCATAACGGGTCAGGTGAGAAATTTTGAGCTGCATGTAAAGCCGGGAGAGAGTCGCGTCGTCTGCCGAAGACGCCAGCAGCAACTGCGCCACCGCCGAGGCAGGAACGATCTCTTCTATTACTCCAAGCTTCAGGCCGCAAAACCAAATCGATCTTTGACCTCAGCTCCATCAAGCGAGAGCGATTCCCGCAAGAGGGCAGACGCAATCCTCTCGGCAGCCACCTTGAGCATTTTGTCGAATTGATGGGGTGTCATAGCCGCTCCGTCGTGGCGAATCGCGGTAATGCGGACCTGTGCGACGAGTAAATGCATCAGAAAGTCTTCCGCCTCGATCGGATCATTGGTCAGATGCGTGAAGACACGGGTGCTGTGGTGAGGAAATGCGATGTAATCGATGGCAAATTTCGTGAGCATAAATTTTGGCGGGTTCAATTTGTTAACGACTTGAAGAAGTTGGAAACGCGTTTTCGGCAACCAGCGACAATCAGGTCATCGCAGACGTAAACTCTCGTTGCGTGAGTGGAGACGGTCGCCCCCACGTGCCGGAGAAAACAAACTGGCTGATCGGTTTGCGCTGACGCGGCGACAGATCGCGCTCTCGTAATCCGCCCGGTAAAGTGTCGGAGTTCCCCGGGTACCCGATTGCCAGCGCGGTAAACGCTTCGAAATGGGCGGGGATCTGGTAAAGCTCGCGGGCAACATCCGGAAGAATGCCAATCATTTGATGAACCGATAGCTCACGCGATGTCGCTTCCGTCACCAAACTCGCAGAGGCAAGACCGAGATCGTGGAACGCAGCCTCGTTGTCTTTATTGGTCTTGGCAAACCGCAGGCTGACGATACCCAGCGCAAGCACAGGCGCTGCCTTCGCCCAGGCCTGATTTGCGGGTACGAGACAGGACAAGATCCGCTCGAATTCTCCCACGTCCTTTTTCGTCGCAACAAAATAAATCCAAGGTTGCTCATTATACGATGAGGCAGCCCAACGCGCTGCTTCGAATAACGAGCTGAGGTCGGTGTCGGGAACCGACCGGTCGGCAAAAACGTAAGGACTCCAACGGTCAGCGAGGAGTTTTTGAATTGGGTAGTCCAGCGATGCTTTCTTGGCGGACGAGGTGGGCGTGGCTGTTGTCATTGAATGAGCTGGTTCTGATTGTTGAACGGAATCGTTGTTAGGGCGGTATCCATTGTTTCGGTCCTGGCGCTGCGCATCGCGCACACCCAAGATCAGTGGACGAAAAGAAGGATTAGCACGACAACCGTGAGGACTCCGAGGCCGCTGCTTGGGTAATAGCCCCAGTTGCGACTATGCGGCCAGGTTGGGAGAGCACCAAGCAGCATCATGATCAACAGAACCAATATGATAAATCCAAACATAGCGTGCCTAAGTTAACGTGAGGTACAACCGTAGTGCAGGCCTGCGCCTACCGCATTCACGCGTTTCCCAAGTGGAATCAACGGTTATCTTCTTTCCTGACTTTACCTTAAAAATGGCCCTACAACCACGGGGTCTAACCCTACCAGATTGTATCCAGAGCAGCATGACGTAGGTTACTAATTTTTGCTAGAGCATATAAAGGTACCTATAGCGAATTTTCAGAAAATTTTTTCACCCAAAGCCGCGAAGACGCAAAAAAGGAAAAGAGGCAATGAATTCTCTCATCGGATCAGGGATTTCTATTTGTAAGAGGATAATCGGCACCGTCTGCTGCGACGGCAATGCTCCTGACTCCGCGTCTTTGCATGAACCTTTCTCTCGCGGGTTTGCCAACCCAACAGCTCTGCACCGTTGGAAATGCCCTAACTGGCAAAATGCGGCAGCAAGCACGCCGGATCAGCGCGGCCAGCGGCAACCGAGCCCAATGAGAAAGATATCTGCGTCGCGGTTGTAACTGGTCGTCACGCGATCAAAGACCACGCGCAAGGTGCAGCTTTCAGAAAGCCGCATGGAAGCCGTGAGCGATACCAGCGGCGCGAGCGCTGCCGGGTTCTTCCTGTCTGCGCCGGCGGGATGCTTCTTATCGAGAAAAACATAGGGGCCAAGACCGGCACCGACTGTGATGCGGTGACTGAAGAACGAATTGACCGCCCATATTTGCGTGGCAGCGCCGCTGCGACGGACAATCTTTGGGTCACCTTCGTAAATGGCTGAAGCCGTCCAATCGACGTGGTTAAAGACGCCCCGACGGTACTCGCCGGCGTAGGCGCGCGACTTTTGGTTACCAAACGTGTTAACGACACTTTGTCCGGTGAAGACGGTGAGTTCGTTTTCGGTCACGTAATCCTCATCGTTGGGCGCATCACCGAGTTCACCGGGAGTAGGTTTCTTTTCACGACCGAACCAAAATCCTGCGCCAATCATCACTGTATTTACCTTGATCTCGTTTGCAGGATTAATGCGGTTGAAATTGAATCGGTAGAACCATCGGTCCGAAAGGTAGCCCGTGGCGGACAGGCTGTAGATCGGCGCTGTACCGTGGATATTCGCCGTGTCGCCACCCGGGAGTGGCTGGGTGTCGTAAAAATAATAGGCACCAACGCCGAGCGAGACCGAGAAGCGATCATTATCAAAAGGAAGGCGGCCCCAAACCTCCGCCGCGGTTCCATCCCGGTGATGGGCTCGCAAATGACCTTCGTTGATATAGGCGATCGACGCAGCGAAGTTGCGGTAAAGATCCTGTCGGTAGTCGACCTGCCAGGTGTAGCTTGAGCGTTCGCTCTTGGTCTCGGGTAACAGACCACCGAGAAAAGTTACCTCCTGCGCATGGAGGTTGAGCCCCACGCAGAGCGTAAAAAGGGCGATTGACCAAATCCTTGGGCCCAATGTCAGTTTATAAACCATAGTCGCGGTACTCACCTACTTCGAAAGTCCAGATCAACGGTGGGCGGCGCCAGCTTGGGCGACGTCATTTCTCATGGTATGCTCGATGTCCTCCTTTGTCAGATTCACAAACACGGTCGAGTCTTCGTAGCTGATTCGCTCAATATTCTCCGGGAGCAATAGTGTCTCCTTGCCCGAATACCAGTGACCAGTCTTCATAACGATTTCGCGAATAGCCCAAGTTCTGCCATCCACCATAAAACTGGTCACGGAACCTATCGCGCCGTCTGTAGCTTGTATCTTATAATCAGTTACTGACTTTGTGCTGCGCAGATGCACATCGTCACGCTGGTTGTGCCCGTGATGGTGCAGGTTTTCAGCGGTCAACGGTGGCGTGACCAGCGGAAAACCAGCAGCACCCAGCATACCGCCGCCTTCCCAATAAGCCGGCCAGCCATAGTACCGGTAGTAATCCTCCTCATATTGGCGGGAAACCGGCCGATGCGCTTCGATCGACGGACTGTCTTCGATCTGCTTCCGTGTCAGGTTGACTTGTAGCACATCGGCATCCGCGTCGGATCGTCCAAAGGCATGATTTCCGAAAGCATGGGGCGTAAGCAGCACCTGACGTCCCGACAACCATGACCCCGTGTCCACAACAAGGTAGCGGACAGCCCACGTATTATCGTCGAAGTAAAAATCTGTCACGTGGCCGATCTCACCGTCTGAGGCACCGAGTTTCTTTCCGTAGAGCTGTTTGATATTTTGATACATAAATAAAGATTCCTTTTCGTCTTAATATAGGGTGTTAGCGACCAGTTCACCAAATTGCCCCGCGCTCATAATGGTTGGAATGAGGCTTATAAACTATGGGGTATTTCCCGCCCCGCTCGTGGAATCCAGACTCTTTCAGGGTGCCCGTAGCATAACACCCATTTTGCTGAAACCGCTTTCAGGCGAACCTCTTTGGCCAATGGAAAACCACGACTCGTTCGCGTCCGCCACCCGCTAAAAAACGCATTTGCCATGATCTCCCAAAACTTCTTTCCCGACACTTAGGAATCCGCGCGGTTACCGGCTGATGCACCGAACCTTTACATTGCCACTAATCCTTGGGCTGCACATGATGCCGAGTTGGCCCGCCGATTTACCACCGGCGATGAAGACGCGTTTCTGGAGATTGTCGCGCGCCATCCCGGGAGGATGTCCTCTCCTGCAAAGCCGCCCAGACCTGGGACAACAACCCGATCGCGCGCTACGGCAAGGTGCATGATGTGAAAACCGACTCCCACGGTAAAACGCTGTTGGTCTCCTGTCCGCCTGATGGCGAACCTACGCCTATCACTACAACAATCGAAAACTACGTGTTGGAAACCGAGCAGGACAAGAAATTCGTCCGGGCCGCCGGGTTCAGCTGTTCGCGGCCCTGGCTGAAGAATTTCCGGCAAGACTTTGGCCCAAAACAAAGGATCGAACTTCCGCCTTGGGCCGCCACTGTGCTGTGACTTTTTCAGCCAAGGTGTCGAACTAAACGTCTGACCTAACTCAGCCGATTTTGCATTGCGCACCAAGGGAGGCGCCGACCCGAGCAAACGGGTTATTTGGCCCCGCCAAAAGACGTCACCCGTCTAAAGTCGCTCCAATTATATTCCATCGGATAACCCAGCTTGGACATCGCCACGCGAGCGGTACTGCCGCTCTGAACCTCGCCGGATTGTTGCGCGGAATCTTCGTTCGCTGGTTCAACGCTGACATCGATATCCAAGTCGGTAATCCGGGCCAATCCCAACAAAACGCGGATCGGTTGCCGCAAGGTCGCTGAAATGTGGGCAATGCAACCAAACTCTTTGTCGACCGTGATGACGACCGCGATTTTTTCCACCGCGAGCAGGTGCGCCTGATCCTGGCGCAGGTCGATTTCGAAGCGTGCGCTCTGAGACGTTTCGTCCATCAGCGTGGCGTGGTCCAAATCGAGATATTCAGCAGGTGACTTGACCACTTTTTTTCTAGGTTTTCCGTTTTTCCGGGCTTCCCATTTTTCTCTCTGCTCGATGGTCGCAGGCCGGCCATCGACCTCGATCAAGCGCCAGCGCACGCTGTCGGGCAATGAAGGGTCGTAACGCTCCACCCGCTCGGCCTTCACTCTGCCATCGTCAGTAAAGAACCGGGTTTGCTGCGTGAATGCCAGATCCTCACGGCCGGCCGCCCACTGCACAATAGCCTTGGTAAGCAATGGCGGCGTTTCCGCACGCAATCCTGCGCACAACCCGCCGAAGGAAATAAGAATGAGCCAGAAATAACGATGAGGCATGCCGTGTAAGAGAGGGTCGGGATTATTTTCTAGGACGTTTGTAAGGTTCGTTTCTCCGCTATTTCGAGCTACAAAAGGAGACCGGATATACAGGGGAAAGCATACTCTGCATAACGGCCAGAATCCATGGGGTATTGACCCAAAAAATAACTGGCTTTTTGCAATCATGGATCGCCTGGACTTTTCGAGATATGGCGGCATGGCGGGAACCCGAAGCAGTTCCAGGTTAGCATTACACCCCATAGTCTGCACCAAACATTAAGCGCATATTCAACCGTCAGTTTACCCCACCCTCCGACCTCATGATCGATCTGGCCCTCATCATCCTTCCTATCGCCGCTGCTGGCTATTCGATGCTTTATCTTCTTTTCGGTGGCGGCCTCGGTGGCGCTGTCGTCATATTCTTCATCGCGAAGCTCCTCGGCAAGTGAGCAGCCTCAAGTGGAGTATTCCGCAATTGAGTGCATTGGCACTGGCGACAAGTCTCGGCATCTTCGCCCAAACGCCGGATTCCCGTATCCCGGCTGAACAAGCGGCCCGAGCCGCTCCGGTGCTTACAATCTATTTTGAAAACGACACCTTTACGGGAACCGATCAGCATTACACCAACGGCCTGAAAATCTCCTGGCTCTCAACCGATCTTGTCGATTGGGGTCAGGTTGGCTGGCGGAAAAACATGGTCGGACTCCTCCCCTTCGTAAACCGCCCTGATGGCCAGAAACGCATCGGCTTTGCCGTCGGCCAGAACATGTACGCTCCGCGCAACATCGAGGTTTCCAACCCGGACCCGAATGATCGCCCGTACGCCGGTTGGACCTATCTGGAACTGGCTTTCGTCAGCAAAACCGAATCCATCGCCGACATTCTCTCGCTTCAGGTCGGACTCATCGGGCCGCATAGCCTGGCCGAAGACTCACAACGTATCGTGCATAAATGGACCGCTAGTGCCAAACCACGCGGTTGGGACTATCAACTTCGCGATGAAGTCGGCGTGAATCTCGTCTATGAACGGCGGTGGCGTCTCTACGCTCGCGCACTTTATCAAATCCTCGGGATCGACCTCGTGCCGCATGCGGGAGCGAGCCTTGGCAACGTACAGACCTACGCCAACGCGGGTGGAACCCTCCGTCTCGGAATTAATCTGCCCAGCGATTTTGGCGTGCAACTGGCACGCCCAGGCAGCGTGGGTGGAACGCCCACCGACGATCTCGATCCGCGCGTGGCCCTGCATCGCAATTTCAGTCTGTTCGTTTTCGGAGCGGTCGATGGGCGCGGGGTGGCTCGTGATATTTTTCTCGATGGCAATACCTTTCGCGACAGCCGTTCCGTCAACAAAGAGCCCTTCGTAGCCGATATTAGTGCCGGTCTCGGCCTCATCGCCGGCCGCTGGCAGGCCACCTACACGCAGGTGCGCCGGACGCGAGAGTTCAAAACTCAACAGGGCAACTACGACCAATTCGGTTCAGTCACGCTTTCTTGCGCATTTTGATGCGCTCAGCGTCGTCAGTAGCGGATGGCCACGTATTGGCTAGCCGATCAAAATCCCCTGAGCAAGGTCCGGGGCATTTGACCGAACCAATTTGGTGTAGCCGGGGTCGCTGACCCGGAACTTTTCGGAACCGGCCTCAGCGAGGCCGGCTACAACCAAGCCGAAGCGAGCTGCTTCGGGGTATGTGACCCCGAGGGAATCAAAATCCTCTCGATTTCAAAACAGAAGGTTAACCGGGGCCCGTGAAAAGTATCTTTACGCTTAGGCTGTGCTTTTGACCGCCCACTTCCAATTGCGAATTTCCGGCAGATCCTCACCGTTCTTGTCAATATATTGTCGGTGCTCGGTCAACTTGTCCTTGAGCCGCTGTTTCAAGTAGATGCCCTTGTCGCCCGTCTGGGGCAGACGATCAATGACGTCCATCACGAGGTGAAAACGATCCAATTCATTCAGCACCGTCATGTCGAAAGGCGTGGTAATTGTGCCCTCCTCTTTGTAGCCGCGGACATGGATATTATAATGATTCCTCCGTCGATAGGTCAGGCGGTGAATCGACCACGGGTAGGCGTGGAACGCAAAGATGACTGGTTTAACGGTGGTGAATAGTTCGTCGAAGTCTATGTCGCTCAATCCGTGCGGGTGCTCGGATTGCGGTTGCAGCTTCATGAGATCGACAACGTTGACCACGCGGATTTTCAGCTCGGGCAAATGCTCGCGCAAAATAGAGACTGCGGCGAGCGTCTCCAACGTGGGCACATCGCCACAGCAAGCCATAACCACATCGGGAGCCGAGTCTTTGTCGTTACTGGCCCAGGCCCAGATGCCAATGCCATCGGCGCAGTGTTTGACGGCGGCCTCCATGGTCAGCCATTGAGGCGCAGGATGCTTCCCCGCAATCACGACGTTAACGTAATGCCGGCTCCGCAAACAGTGATCCATGATCGATAGCAGGCAGTTGGCGTCGGGCGGCAGGTAGACGCGCACAATCTCTGCCTTCTTATTCAAGACGTGATCGATAAACCCAGGATCCTGATGGGAAAAACCGTTGTGATCCTGACGCCACACATGCGACGCCAGTAGATAGTTCAACGAGGCAATTTTCCGCCGCCACGGAAGACGCGACGTGACCTTCAGCCATTTCGCGTGCTGGTTGAACATCGAATCGATGATATGGATGAAGGCCTCGTAAGTGTTGAAGAGACCGTGTCGTCCGCTGAGCAGATAGCCTTCGAGCCAGCCTTCACATTGGTGTTCGCTGAGCATTTCCATCACGCGTCCGGTTGGAGCGAGGAATTCGTCCTTGGGTTCAAGCGCGGCATCCCACTGGCGGTTTGTTACTTCAAAAAGCGCTTCCAAACCATTCGACAAAGTCTCGTCGGGACCAAAGACGCGAAAATTCTTCTGTTCATCATTCAGCTTGGTCACGTCGCGCAGAAAACGTCCGAGCACATGGGTATCGCCAATGCCACGCGCGCCCGGTGTCGGTACGTCTTCGGCATAGTCGCGGAAGTCCGGCATGCGCAAATCGCGAAGCAGCAAACCGCCATTGGCGTGAGGATTCGCGCCCATGCGCTTATTGCCCTTGGGCGCTAGTTCGGCTAGTTCTGCTTTTAAGCGACCATCCTTGTCGAAGAGTTCCTCGGGCCGATAGCTTTTCAACCACTCCTCCAACAGCTTCAGGTGTTCAGGGTGGGGGGCCGGATCGGAGAGCGGCACCTGATGTGCTCGGAAAGTGCCTTCGATCTGCAGGCCATCCACAACGTCCGGGCCGGTCCAACCTTTGAGTGAATTGAGCACGATCATCGGCCAGCGCGGACGCGTGCGGTTGCCGTAGGCTCGGGCTTCGTGTTGGATGCGCTTGATGTCCGCCACCGCGGCATCGAGCGTGGCGGCCATCGCCTCATGCATCGCCTCAGCGTCTTCACACTCGACGAAGTAAGGCGTCCATCCGTAGCCGCGCAGCAGCTGGTCTAGTTCCTCGCGGGAAATGCGCGCGAGCACCGTCGGGTTGGAAATCTTGTAGCCGTTGAGATGAAGAATAGGAAGCACCGCCCCATCAGTCTTTGGATCAAGAAACTTGTTTGAGTGCCAGGCCGTGGCCAGCGGTCCGGTTTCCGCTTCACCATCACCCACAACACAGGCCACCACGAGATCCGGATTGTCGAACACCGCTCCGAACGAATGGCTGAGCGAATAACCCAACTCCCCTCCCTCATGGATCGAGCCCGGCGTTTCCGGGGAAACATGACTGGGAATCCCGCCGGGAAAGGAAAACTGAAGGAAGAGTTTCCGCAGCCCCGCTTCATCCTGACTGATGTCGGGATAGACCTCGCTGTAGGTGCCTTCCAAATACGTGTTGCCCACGACAGCCGGGCCGCCATGTCCGGGCCCCGAGACGTAAATCATGTCGAGATCGTATTTTTTAATGATACGGTTGAGATGCGCATAGATAAAATTCTGTCCCGGTGTCGTACCCCAGTGGCCGAGCAGCATGTGCTTCACATCGGAGAGTTCCAGTGGCCGTTTCAGCAGCGGATTATCGTAAAGATAAATCTGGCCAACTGAGAGGTAGTTTGCCGCCCGCCAATAGGCGTTAATTTTATGATTTTGTTCCAGTGTGAGTGCGTTGGTTTTCATATTTCTTGTTCTCCGGACCCGATGTCTTTGCTTTTGCCGTCAGGCCGCCGCCTGTCTTCCAGGACAACTTTTGTCTGCGCGAATGGATTCCCGATGCCTTCTTGGACAAAACGTTTCACGGCCTGCTCAAGCAGGTCGCATCTCAGCGTGATAGCGGTCAAAGCGTCGGCGCACCATACGTCCAGGGTGAGCACCATGCCTGCAGCGCCCAACTGGGTCACAAGGCAAGCGGTCACCTTCCCCGCGTTCGGATGTTTGCTCGCGAGTTCGAGTAGAATACCGCGGGCCTTGTCGATGTCCGAATCATAACTGATCCCTACCGCCACTGAGCACACTACGCGCGGATCATTCCCCGTCAGGTTGATGTTCGTCTGGCTGGCCATGAGACTGTTGGGGACGACCACGCGCCGATTATCATCCGTCCTTAGGAGCGTGTAGCCAAGAGTCAGGCTTTCCACAAATCCAGTTTCCAGCCCCGTGGGAGCAATCACCTGCAACCGGTCTCCAAGTTTAAACGGCCGATAGAGCAAAAGCGAAATTCCAGCCAC
>Ga0302323_100000277_pt1 | contig 39879 bp, 36 predicted proteins | sample Fen_T0_3_FD_201950 | JGI IMG/M metagenome (GOLD analysis project Ga0302323, IMG submission 201950) | Peat permafrost microbial communities from Stordalen Mire near Abisko, Sweden - Fen_T0_3 | ecosystem: Environmental > Terrestrial > Soil > Wetlands > Permafrost | place: Sweden: Abisko...
AAGCGGCTTTACGATCGCCGCGAGGCCATGATGGAGCGGCTGACCGCCGAGTACTTCAAGCACAACAAGGACGCCACGCCCATCGGGTAAGGTGTCTGGTCGTCGGACCGTTCGCCTCGTTCGGACCTCGAGGATCTTCGGAACAGGGGCTCGCAAGGGCCCCTGTTCCTTTAGGCCACGGCGAAGGCGCCATACCCGACGACGCGATTCTTGGGTCCTGCCGTGTCGCCGGAATTGCGCAGGTCCAGCGTCGTGCAACCAAGGCCTTTGTCGCCGGCAAGAGACAGCAAGGCGTTGACGCCGGTCGCGCCACAGGCCTGTTCCTGATCGACCGCACCGGTGGTGAGGCCCTCGATGGCCTTGGCGGTGGCGGCGTCGATGGTTCGCGCCGTGTCGTAGGGGTGGTAGTGGCTGAGATCCGAGCTGATGACGATGAGGGTTTCGTCACCGCCCCACAACTGGGCAAGAATACGCAGGGCCGCCTGCCAGTCCTCGTCACCCGTCAGCAGCGGCACCACGCGGGCGTCGGGACATACGTGCTTGAGGAAGGGAAGCTGTACCTCGAGGCTGTGCTCATTTTCGTGCGCCGGTTCGAATTCGCGTGCCAGGCCGTTCTTCACCAGGTTGCCAACCGCGTCGCGATCGACGGCAACCGGCCCAACCGGAGTTTCGAAGACGCTGGCCCCACTGGTTGCCACGCCAGCAAAACCCACCCGGTGGGAAGGGCCCAGCAGGACCACGCGGGTTATTTCCTGGGCCCCCGTCGCCAGCGACGCATACGCGTATCCCGCGGTGGCGCCCGAGTAGATGTAGCCGGCATGCGGGGCAATCACGGCCTTCGGGCGGCGAGGCAGGGAATGGGGAGCGGCGTCCGCCAGAAAGGATCGAACCGTCGCGGCAAGCTCCTGGGGCTTGTCGGAATAAAACATGCCAGCAAAGGCCGGGGCGCGCGTGCGCATGCCATACTCTACCCCGAATTCAGGCAAGCAACAGAAAGGCAGGCAGCACAGCCTTGACGGGGAATCTCTTGCAGCCCGGCCGAGCACCATCGGGCGGGGATACTAGCCAGGAGGCTAGCCGGGTCAGCCATTTTTGCCGCCGCGATAGCGATGGCCGGGTGGTGTGCGAGATGTGTCCACGCGCTTGCCGTCTCAGCGAGGGGCAGCGTGGCCTTTGTTTCGTGCGGGCTTGCCATGAAGGGCAGGTCGTCTTTACCAGCTATGGCCGCTCGACCGGGTTTTGTATCGATCCCATCGAGAAGAAACCGCTGTTCCATTTTCTGCCAGGCACGCCTGTCCTGTCGTTTGGCACGGCAGGCTGCAATCTGACCTGCAAGTTTTGCCAGAATTGGGAAACGAGCCGCGCGCGGCAGGTGGAAAACGTGAGTACCCCCGCCTTGCCCGCGCCTATCGCAGAAACCGCCGTGCGCCACGACTGTCGAAGCGTGGCCATGACCTACAACGACCCAGTGGTCTTCTATGAATATGCCGTCGACGTAGCCGATGCTTGTCGCAGCGTCGGTCTGCGCACGGTGGCGGTTACGGCGGGCTACATGATGCCCGCGCCGCGCGAGGAGTTCTACCGTCATATCGACGCTGCGAACGTGGATCTCAAGGCATTCACGCAGCGCTTTTATCGAGAGCTTTCGGGCGGAGATCTAGGGCCGGTGCTCGACACCCTGGTGTACTTGCGGGAAAAGACCAAGGTTTGGCTGGAAATTACCACCCTGCTCATCCCAGGTGAGAACGACAGCGACGGCGAGCTCGACCAGATGACCCGATGGCTGGCTGCCAATGTGGGGCGCGACGTACCGCTGCACTTCTCAGCCTTTCACCCGGATTTTCGTCTGCTCGACCGGCCGCCGACGTCGCTGGCAACCTTGCAGCGGGCTCGCAGCATCGCCAAGGGCAACGGTCTGCACCATGTGTACATTGGCAATGTGCGGGACGATGAGGGCTCGACTACGTTGTGCGGCGGGTGCGGCGCCAAGCTGATCGGTCGGGTCGGCTACGATATCGTTTTCTGGACTCTGACACCCCAGGGTGCCTGCCCGGCCTGCGGGGTTGTCTGCGCAGGGCACTTCGAAGAGCAGCCGGGGAGGTGGGGAAATCGTCGCCAGCCGGTGCGTATCGTGTAGCGGCCTACAGGCTCTTCAAGAACGCGAGGAGATCGCTTTTTTCGTCCGCTCTGAGGTGTGTGCCGTATTCATGACCAGCATTGCGGTTGCCGGGTAGCCGGGCATCGAAGGTGAAGGCGCCCTGCCCGACGCCGAGCACGAAGGTCGACGGTCGCTGGTCGCTGGGGTCGAGAAGGGCTTCCAGCGTCGGCACCGAACCGTTGTGCAAGTAGGGGGCAGAAGCGACCAAGGTGGTGAGGGGCGGCGTGCGCACCCAGGGGCCGGCAATCTTCACTGTCTCGGTTGGGCCCTTGCGATGGGCCGAAGGAATGCGCGTGATGGACATGCGCACGTTCTTGTCGGCCAGGGTGCGCCGATCTACTTCGAAGGCAAACATGGCATCGGTCCCAATGCCTCCAGCGGCGAGGTCGTCGCGCTCGTCTCCCTGAGCGCGACCGTCGCCGTCGGCATCGAAAGGAAGGATGCGGCAGTTGGTATAGGGGATAGGCGTGGCCAAGGCGGGATGTTGGTCGTGGCAATGGCTGCACGTCGACTGTACCTGGGCCGCCGTCGCGCCGGCGCGGTCGATGGCAAATTCGACGAAAATCGACGACAGTCCGAAAGGTCCTTTGCCATGACGTAGCCCAACCATGGCGGCCAGGCCCATCGGTTCATGCACGGCGTGGCAGTCGGTGCAGCGAGGGATTTCCAGACCGGCTTTGGGAATGCGGACCTCGGTCGACAGCGTGGTTGCAGAGTGGCACGACACGCAGCGAACGGGCAGGCGCGCTGTCATGGCACGGGTTTCGTCGATGGGTGCGAACAGCGGCGGTTCGATCTTGCTGTCGGCATAAGCTGGGGGGACGTCGACTAGGATCTGTTGGTTGATGACTTCGCCCGTGGTTCGATTGAAGAAGATGTCGCGACCGCGGGCCACGGCGGCGGGGTCCAGGGGAGGGCGCGCGATGGCGGCCAGGTCGGTGTCGTAAAGGAGCTTTCGGATCTGCGTGGCTTCGAATGCCAGGCGTAGGCCGCGCACCAGCTCGGGCGGGGCTGGCAGCTCATGGCGCAGTACCCGCACATACATGATGCCCGGGAAGGCATCGGCCTGGAGGCCAATGGCGCCGATAGAACGGCTGTCGAGCACCATGGCGCGATTGATGAGGTCGGCGTCTCCGTCGAGCCCGGGCGGAAATTCAATGCCGAGCTCGGTCAGGGCACGTCCGCGGCTTTGTCCGGTGCGGGCGGCATACCGGCCCAGCCAATCGACCCCGCGCGTGGCATAGGTCGCGGCCCAGTTGATGACCGACAACGAACGCACGGAGAGCGAGCTGGGAATGCTCTTGGGATTGAAGACACCCTGGGTGCCCGTGCGCATGGTGCCCACGTCGGCATAACGACGCGAATGCAAGCCCGGCGCGCTCATGTCCAGGCCGAATTCGTTGGTGAGGTCGGCCCGCCCGGGGCCCGCCAGCAGCAGCGAGGCTTGCACTTGTTTGGCGTCGGGCAGCCCGAGGGCCCGGCGATACTCGGCCACGGTGACTCGTCCGTCGTGGTCCTGATCGAGGACCAGGCTTTCGGCCAGTCGCATGCGGCGTTTGACGTCGCTCTCCCTGTCGGGGATACCGTCGTGGTCGAGATCCAGGACATGGGTTGGGTCGAAAAGCGACGACGTGGCCAGCATCAGTCCATAGTCGAGACGCGTGCTGGGAAGCCCAAGAACGGTCTTGCCGTCGACCGGATTGCGTCCCGAATGGCACAACCAACAGGTCATGGCAATGTCGCCGGTGGGCTGGCCGGTCTTGAAGTCCAGGGCATCGCGCAGACCGGAAAAGCCGGTGCCGGCCGAGGCATAACCGATTTTGCCGGGTGGCTCATCGGGGTCGGCCGCCAAACCAAAAACCTCGGGATTGCCCAAAATTCCACCTTTGAGCGAAACATGGCGGGTGACGTGCGTGTCGACGGTGCCATCCTGGTCCAGATCCAGCGGGACATCGTCCAGCTGGATGTCCACGTCGCGGCGCCAGGCCAGATCGGCAAGGTGGGTCCAGTAGTCGCCATTGGTGTTCACCATGGGCGATTCCTGGCTGGTGAAATCCTGCCATTCGTAGGTTCCGATGCTTTCGATGGCCTGCTGCCGGGTTCCCGCCCGGGCCGCACCCGGCAGCAGCCGGGCAGCCACGACACCGGGCATGATGGTGGCTTGGGGCGCCGGCAAGGGCGTCTCGGTCGTGGCCCTGGTCGGTTGCCGGAGGACGGGCTTGAACTTGTGTTTGCACCCAATGGCGCTGCCTACGACCAGAACCAGTGCGGCGGCGATGGCTTCCTGCTTCACTTGGGGGGAAATCTACCTAGTCATGACGAAAGTGCACTACCAGCAGCTGGGGTTCGTGCGTAAGCTCTTAAGTCGATGTTGGGCGCACCTGAAAAACCACCGGGAGCCGCATGCTGCAAGCGCGTGGAAGGCACAGACGCGTTGGAAGCCTTCATCTTCGCCACGCCCTCGTCCACGCAGGAGGGCAAGCGCGAGCAGTTCCAATCGATGGCATGCAACGCTCGCGACGCCTTGCTTGCGGAGGGATTCGCGTCGACCGACATCGTTTCTGGATGGGCGCATTTTGCTTCTGCACCTAGCTGGCGATGGCAAGAGGCGCTGGCGAAGGTTTGGCAAGTCTCTCTCCCGGTACCGCTGCCTATCACCGGACTCCTGCAGCCGCCAGCTGCGCCCCTCCGCTATTGCAGTCTGTTAGTGCATGTCATTCGCTCGGGCGGGACCAGCAGAGTCTGGCGCGGCCATACGGTGCGGCCATCGGCTACAACGGTATTGCGCGCGAACGCGCGACACCTGCGCCTTTCCTCGATCCTGCCTCGCACGGGGTTAGCCGATAGCACCACCGTCGCAGAGTTCACCTACGATATGCTGGCCCAGGCCAATCATGCCCTCACGGCGCGTGGTCTTTCCTTCAAGGATGTGGTGCGCACCTGGCTTTACGTGCGCAACATCGATCGCAACTACGGGGCGCTCAACGAGGGTCGCAATCGCTTTTTCGGGGAGCAACGGATAACCCGCTTCCCGGCCAGTACTTGCGTCGAGGGCACTTTCTTCGGGGCCGATTTTCCCGTTGCCATGGACCTCTACGCGGTTGCTTGCAACGACGACGTCGGTGTCGAGGCTATTCCACCCGGCCCCCTGGGCGAGGCCCACGTTTACGGCTCGTCATTTGCCCGCGGCGTTCGACTGTCCGAGCCCGGCCGCTCCCTGGTCTATCTCTCGGGGACCCCAAGCATCGATGCCCAGGGTGACGTGTTCTCCATCGGTGACGTGACTGGCCAGCTTGACCGCATGTTTGACAATGCACGCGCGCTGCTGGGTCAGGTCGGGATGGACCTAGGCCGGACGGTCAGCGCCATCGCCTACCTGAAACATGGCGAAGATTACGACGATTTTTTGAAGGCAGCCCTGGCCCACGGTCTGTCCTCTGCGGTTCCCACTGCGGTGGTCATTGCGGACATTTGCCGTTCCGAATGGTTGTGCGAGATCGAGCTGTGCGCCGCCCGGCCGACCTAAGATCCCGTCCTAGTGCCGCGCTGGACAGGGGGAGGTGCGGGAGCGGGCAGGCACTCAGCGTCCGGAATGCTTGAATCTGGAAGAGAGATGTCGAAATGGGCGGGCACTGTAACAATTGCGCGCTAGGCTCATCGGCATGGATACAATTCTCAGAATCTCCGACGCCGCCAATTTGGCTATCCATGCGATGGCTCACATCGCTCGGTCTGATGGTGGCGTAAATCACTCCGTCAACGAAATTTCCGCCGAGCAAGGCGTGTCCGAGGCACATCTATCGAAGGTCATGCAACGTCTGGTGAAGGTCGGGCTGCTCACTTCCCGGCGTGGTCCCGGCGGTGGCTTCGTCTTGGGTCGCGAACCGCAAAAGATATCTCTTCTCGAGATTCTCGAGGCCATGGATGGCCCCATGTCGGATTGCAAGTGCCTGCTTGGTCGCAAGAAATGCCTTTTTGGCGGTTGCGCCTTGGGGGCGCTTCTGACCCATGTCAACCACCAGGTCAGGGTTTTCATGGCGTCGCGTAACCTATCCGACCTGATGGGGGCGTCGCTCAAGCACTCGATGTATCTCGCCAGCTTGGGTAGTCCGGACGGCGACGGCGTGAAAACGCGCACCAAGAAGGTGCCGAGGCTGTCGACCTTGCCGAAGCGAAAATCCTAACGGAGAATCCTGACAGAAGATCCTGACAATCGTCCGCGTTGCTGCTGCGGAGGCGGGCTCGACGTCGAGGTGTTCGTAAGAGCACTATCGATTGGGCTCGGCCGGCGCTATGATGCCGGTGCCCCGGATTGGGGCATGCCCTGCCTTCATTCGCGACGGAGGAGAAGAACGTGAGAAACACTATCAAGCTTGCAGTTTTGGCTCTGACCTGTTCGGTGCTCGGTTCAGCATGCGTCAGCTCGGGCACGTACGACGGAAAAGTCGCCGAGCTCGACAAAGCCCTGAAGGAAGACGCAGCTCTCAAGCAGGAGAACGCCAAACTTCGCACCCAGATCGAAGATCTGGACAAGCAAATTGCCATCCAGAAGGATGCGATTGACCAGTTCAAGGCCTATGGCAAGGGCAAGGCAGTCGAGGCCGGGCAGCTTCAGGCAGGCATGGAAACCTTGCAGAAGCGCTTGGACGAGCTCGAAAAGGCCAAGAAGGCGGCCGAGGCCCGCGCGGCGATGTTCCGCTCGCTGGTGGAAAAGCTGCGCTCGATGGTCGATGCCGGCCAAATCAAAGTCACGGTTCGCAATGGCCGCATGCTGTTGGTGTTGCCAAACGATATTCTCTTCGATTCAGGCAAGACCGAGCTCAAGCCGGAAGGCAAAGACGCCATAGCCAAGGTGGCCAAGGTCCTCGCCACCATGCCGGTTGACCGCCATTTCCTGGTTGCTGGCCACACCGACAACCTTCCCATCAAGACCAAGAAGTTCCGCTCGAACTGGGAACTGTCCACCCAACGGGCGGTCGAGGTGGTCACCCTGCTGATCGACAACGGCATGAAGCCCAACCAGATTGGTGCTGCAGGCTACGCCGAGTTCGATCCGGCGGCGGACAATGCCACCGCCGAAGGCCAGAAGCAGAATCGCCGCATCGAGATCGTGGTCGAGCCCAATTTGTCCGAGCTTCCCAGTCTGGAAGGGCTGGTCGGTAAGTAGATCGGAGCAAGCCGAGCGACGAGTAACATAGGTCGGCAAGATAGGTCGGATAGTCGATCGTCGAGTAGGTCGCTTCGTTGGTTGTTTGGCAGCGACGAGTGACGGCGGGCAAAGCGCGCCGTCACTCGCGGAAATCACGAGTGGTTCACCATGTTCAAGAAGCGCGATGTAAAGATCCATTTCGTGGGCATCGGCGGTATCGGCATGTCCGGTATCGCCGAGGTTCTCTTGAACCTGGGCTACCAGGTTTCGGGATCGGATCAGCGCGACAGCGACGTTACCCGCCGGCTACAGTCGCTGGGCGGACGTATCTTCGTTGGACATCGCGCTGAACAGGTGTGCCGCGCGGATGTGGTCGTTACCTCCAGCGCGGTGAAGCCCAACAACCCCGAGGTGGAGGCCGCGCATCGGGCCGCCATTCCCGTCATTCCCCGGGCCGAGATGCTGGGCGAACTGATGCGGGTCAAGGACGGCGTGGCGGTGGCGGGTTCGCACGGCAAGACCAGCACCACGACGATGGTCGCCACCATCCTGGCGCAAGCGGGGCTGGACCCCACCGTGGTGATAGGCGGAAAGGCCAAAGTCTTTGGCTCCAATGCGCGCCTGGGCCAAGGTGCGGTGCTGGTGGCCGAGGCGGACGAGTCGGATGGATCCTTTCGCCACCTCTTGCCGATGGTCGCGGTGATTACCAACATCGACCGCGAACACATGGACCACTACGGGACCCTGGCGGCCTTGCGTGAGGCCTTTCTCGATTTTGCCAACAAGGTTCCCTTCTATGGTTTGGTGGTCGTCTGCGCCGACAACCCGGTATCGGCGGGGCTGCTGCCGGATCTGGTCAAGCGGCACGTGACGTATGGACTGCGTGGGGGTGACTACCGAGGCGAGGTCTTGTCGGCCGACGCACAAGGCACCCATCTGCGGGTGTCCGTACGGGGCAAAGTCCGCGGCGATGTCGTGGTGCGAATGCCTGGCATCCACTATGCCCAAAATGCGCTGGCCTCGCTTTGCGTGGCCGACGTGTTCGATGTCCCCTTCAAGGCAAGCTGCGAGGCCCTGGCCGGATTTGGCGGCGTCGATCGCCGCTTCTCGGTGCGGGGCGAGGTTTCGGGAATCTTGGTCATCGACGACTATGGCCACCATCCAACCGAGATGGCGGCCACCATTGCGGCGGCAAGATTGTATGGCCGGCGCTTGGTGGTCGCGTTCCAGCCTCATCGCTATTCTCGGACCAAGGATCTCATGAACGACTTCGCCCCCGCGCTCGCCGGGGCCGACGAGACCGTTCTCACCGACGTCTATGCCGCTGGTGAGTCTCCCATCGCTGGCGTCGACACGCAGGCGCTGCTGCGAACCTTCTCGCGCGAAAAGCCCGCAAGCTACGTCCCGCGCCGCGATCTGGCGCAGTGTCTGGTCGCCCAGCTCAAACGGGGCGATCTGCTGCTGGTGCTTGGCGCAGGTGACATCACGCAGGTCGCAACCGATGTGCTGACCGAGTTGGAGAAATCCCAGGTCATCGCCGTCTGATCGGGAAAAGTGAAAAAGTTGGCTAACTAGCCAAGCTGAGCGATCGTCTGCAGGTGCGCGAAGATGGCGATAGCTCCCCCGTGAAGGCTTCAGCTGTGGGGGCGAACCCCGTTGGCGGGCCACGGAGGCCCCGGTCGTGATCGGCCAGCCCGCAACCCTCGAGGTCGAGACGCCGCGCCGGGGAGTCTTTCACCGCCGTCGTGGAAATCGCCGCGCCGTCGTCCAGCACCGCAGTCTTCTGAACCTGGTCGGCAGTTGGTTTGCCCGCCTGGGCCGTGTCGGCTATCGCGTGTTGCGGGTGCTCAGCAAGCTTCTGCTGCTGGTCGGTGTCCTTGCCGGGTGTCTATGGGGCGGGCGCTGGATGCTTCGCCACATCGTCGATTCGCCCCGCTTCCAGGTCAAGGCCATCGAATTTTCCGCCACGCCACACCTTGGCCAAGGCGACATCATGGACTTGGCCGGCGTTTCACCGGGGGACAAACTGCTGGGCCTCGATACCGACGCCGTGGCTGCTCGCATCGCCAGCCACCCCTGGGTGGCCAGCGTGCGTGCCAGCCGTCGCTTGCCGTCGTCTTTGGTCATCGAGGTCGTCGAGCGCCATGCCATGGCGGTCGCGGCGCTCTCCGGACTTTACCTCGTCGACGAGAACGGTCGGCCCTTCAAACGCGCAAGTATGGAAGAGGCGGAGGGGCTTCCCGTCCTGACCGGCGTCGAACGGCCTCGGTATGCGCAAATGCGTGAAGTGAGTGAAGCTGCCTTCCGTGAGGCCCTGGCGCTGCTATCCGACTACCGGCGGAAACCTGGCCGACCCGCCGTGGGCGAGATCAGCATCGATCCCGGCTTCGGCTTTTCCCTGCTTCTGCTCGAGGGCGGCGCCGAGATTCGCCTTGGACGAGAAAATTTCAGCAAAAAATTGGCGCAACTCGATCAGATCTTCGAAGCTGTGATGCCTAAGGAGATGGGGGGGCTTTCCGCTCTCCGGATCGTGCATCTCGATCTTCCCGAGAGTGGACGGGTTCCCGTGCTTCTTCGCAGCAGTGGTCACGAGTCGTCTGTGCCGCTGAAGCAAGATTCGCCAAAACTAGCCAAAAACTGACGACACAACGAAAAGCAAACGAGCAAGAACATGGCCAGACGAAGCTCCGACATCATCGTTGGACTCGACATAGGCACCACCAAGATCGCCGCTGTGGTCGCCGAGATGGGCGAGAACGGTCTCGACATCATCGGCATCGGAACCCACACCTCGCGCGGGCTCAAGAAGGGTGTCATCGTCAATATCGATTCGACGGTCGCCGCCATCAAGCAGGCGGTTCTGGAAGCCGAAGGCATGTCCGGTTGCGAGATTTCCCAGGTCTATGTGGGCATCGCGGGCGGTCACATCAAAGGCATCAATTCCACGGGAACCGTCGCCGTCAAGGACAAGGAAGTGCAGACCAGTGACGTGGCCAAGGTCCTGGAACTAGCGCGCGCCATAGCGCTGCCAGTGGACCGGCACATCGTCCACGTCCTTCCGCAAGAATACAAGATCGACGGGCAGGACGGCGTGCGCGAGCCGCTTGGCATGTGCGGCGTGCGCCTGGAGGCGCGGGTCCACATCGTGACTGCCGCGGCGGCTGCCATGCAAAACGTCATCAAGTGCTGCAGCCGTTGCGAGCTGGAAGTGCTCGACATCGTGCTTGAGCCGCTGGCCTCTGGCGAAGCGGTTCTGGAAGAGGACGAAAAGGGCTTGGGCGTGGCTTTGGTCGACATCGGCGGCGGCACCACTGACATCGCCATCTTCACCGAAGGCTCCGTCGCCCACACCAGCGTCATTCCGCTGGGCGGCCATCAGCTGACCAGCGACATCGCATTCGGGCTGCGTACGCCTCCGCACGAGGCCGAGAAGATCAAACACCAATGGGGCTGCGCCCTGGCCAGCATGGTCGCCGAGGACGAGACCATTCAGGTGGCCTCGGTAGGGGGACGCGCCCCGCGCGTGCTTTCGCGCCACATGCTCTGTCGTGACATCATCCAGCCGCGCATCGAGGAGATCTTCTCGTTCGTGAAAGCTGAAATCGCCCGTTTGGGTTGCGACGATTTGCTGGCCTCGGGCGCGGTCATTACCGGCGGCTCGACCCAGCTGCCGGGCATGGCCGAGCTGGCCGAGGAGATCTTGGGCATTCCGGTTCGCCTGGGCGTTCCCAAGGGCGTGGGCGGACTCGCCGACGTGGTCAAGGCGCCTAGCTTTGCCACCGCGGTCGGCCTTGTCCAATACGCTTCCGCCCAACAGGCCAACCAAGTTCGCAATGTCAGCCCACCCGCGCGGCCAAGCATGTTCGGCCGCCTGCGCCGCGTGCTGTCGAGTGCCTTTTGACAAAACCAATTCCCAAAAAAAAGCAGCAAAAAATTTGTCGCGACCGATGTCGCGTGCGATCCCAATAGGCTAGGGAGAATTCATATGCTCGAATTCGACGAACCAATTCTGGGCCCCAAGATCAAGGTCGTGGGTGTCGGCGGTGGTGGCGGCAATGCCGTCAACACCATGATCGAAGCTGGCATCCAAGGTGTCGACTTCGTTGCGGCCAACACCGATTGTCAGGTGCTGGAAACCAATCAAGCGCCCACCAAAATTCAAATCGGAAAAGGCCTGACCAAGGGGCTTGGTGCCGGGGCCAATCCGGACATCGGCTGCGCGGCCGCCCTTGAAGATGCTCAGCGCATCGGCGAGGTCTTGGGCGGTGCCGATATGGTTTTTGTCACGGCAGGCATGGGAGGCGGCACCGGCACGGGCGCCGCGCCGGTGTTTGCCCGTGCGGCCCGCGAGATGGGCGCGTTGACGGTCGGCGTGGTCACCAAGCCTTTCATGTTCGAAGGGTTGCAACGCAAGAAGAAGGCCACCGCGGGAATTGCCGAGTTGGCGAAATCCGTGGACGCCCTCATCGTGATCCCCAACGACCGACTCATCAACTTGGCAGGCAAGAACCTGACCTTGCGCGAATCCTTCAACATGGTCGACAGCGTGTGCCTCACGGCCGTGCGGGGCATCAGCGATCTCGTCATGGTGCCCGGCCTCATCAACGTGGACTTCGCCGATGTGCGGTCGATCATGACCGGCATGGGACGTGCCCTGATGGGTTCCGGCTTCGGCCGGGGCGAAAAGCGCGCGCTCGACGCTGCCCAGATGGCCATCACTTCGCCGCTGCTGGAAGATGTTTCGATCAATGGAGCAACCGGCATCTTGGTGAACATCACCGGTGGACCGGACTTGATGCTGTCCGAAGTGAACGAAGCGTGTAGCCTGGTTCACGAGGCTGCCGACCCCGATGCCAACATCATCTTCGGCTCCGTCATCGATCCCAACCTGTCGGACGAAGTTCGCATTACCGTGATCGCGACAGGCTTCCAAAGCCGCGTCGCCGTCGAGGCCTCCACCTCGTCGGGTGGCGGCCGTCCCCAAGTGCGCAAGACGGCAGACCACCAAATGACCTTGCCGATGCACGGCCATGCCGGCCAGTCGGTGCCTTCTGCTTCCCGTGCAGCGGAGATTTCAGCCCCATCGCAAGCGTACGGTCAACCCCGTGCCACAGGGGCCCCCGTGGTTTCCGTGGGGACCAGCCAGGCTACGCCGGTTTCCGAACCACTCGATGTCATCGACACCGATGTCGAGATCGACGACGGGGAAGCGCTTCTCTATCCACCCCTGCCATCGTTGCTGACGCCATCACCGGTGTATGCGACGCCCATGGTGGCGGCTGAACGCTCCTACCCGGCGGCCGATTCCCGACCGATCATCCGCCCCGCCGTGGCATCGCCCATCGCCGCCGCGTCGGTGACCAGCAGCGCCCGCCGCGTGACCAACAATGGGCAAACTGGATTGGCGGCCGCCCATCTTGGCATCGAAGAAAGTGAATTCGACAAGCCGACCTACCTGCGTCGGGCCATGGCGGGCGAGGGCAGCGTGAGCGCGCGCTACCCGGGCGACGGCAAAGCCTAACCGGCGTACGCGTCCAGGGGCCAACGTGGCACGCGGAGGCGGGAAGAGCCGAACGGAGGCGGTCAAGCCCCTTGCGCGTAACCGCAAGGCTCGCCACGAGTACGCCATCGACGAGACCTGCGAAGCCGGCCTGGCCTTGGTCGGTTCGGAGGTCAAGTCGATTCGCGACGGCAAGGTGACGCTGCTCGACTCCTACGCTGTCATCGAAAGGTCCGAGGCCTGGCTGTGCGAGATGGACATAGGCGTCTACGTCTATGCCCACGCCCGCAACCATGACCCGCGTCGGCGGCGCAAGCTCTTACTTCACCGTAGCGAAATCGATCGCCTGGCAGGCAAGGTGCGCGACAAGGGCCTGACCCTGATTCCGCTGTCGCTTTATGAAAAGGACGGGCGGGTCAAAGTCGAGTTGGCGCTGGTACACGGCAAACAGGAGTACGACCGCCGCGACGACGTCAGAAAGCGCGAAGCCCAGCGCGAGATCGATCGCGGCATGGCCAGTCGCCGTCGCTAGTTTGACGGACCGAGCGAGCTTCCAGCAGGAAAGGCGTGGCCGTCGTACAATCGGACGATGTCGCTTTGCCCCCATTGTGGCCAGCCCATTCGTCGGGCTACGGGGTGCACGGCGTGCGCTGCGAAGACGGTGTGGCGCCTGCCCGCGCGCGAGGCTGTCTTCGAGAGGCGCCTGCGGCTTGCAGCCGTTCCGCTGGCCCTGCTGGTGGCGTGGCTGCTGGTTCACGGCGGGTTGTCGCACGTGCTGTTGCGAACGTTCTTCAGCATGTGGGTCCACGAAACGGGCCATGCGCTGGCGGCGTGGCTGTGCGGTCTGTTTGCCTTTCCCGGACCCTGGTTCACACCGGTTGGTGGCGAGCGGTCGTGGCTGATTGTTCTGCTGGTGACGGGAGCCATCGGCTTGCTTGGCTACCGCGCTTGGCGTGGTCGTCACTATGTGCCTGCGGCGCTTATCGTCTTGCTCTTGCCCGCGCAGCTGATGTGCACGTTCGGCTTGAGCCATCGACGGGTGGAGGAACTGGTGCTGTTTGGCGGCGACGCCGGTTGCATGCTCATCGGTACCCTCCTGATGACAACCTTCTACGTGCGCAAGGACAGCTCCATTCGTACCGGATGGTTGCGCTGGGGCTTCCTGGTGATTGGGGCCGCCGCTTTCGCCGATGCCTTCGCCACGTGGTGGGCAGCGCGTACGAATCTCGATGCGATCCCTTTCGGCGAAAACGAAGGCACAGGTCCAAGCGATCCGAGCAGGTTGGTCGACATGTATGGGTGGTCCGTCTCCAGCTTGATTCACCGCTACGTCTCCTTGGGCCTGCTCTGCTTGATCGTTCTGGCGATTGTCTACGGCGTGGGCCTCGGGGGTTCGCGTCCCGAAAGCGAAGGCCCGCAGGCCGAGGACAGTCGATAGTAGGGCTACGCCAAGAGCTGCGAGAACGCGCCCCGCGTCCGCGCCATCCGCGTGGCAAGCTGGCCTTTGAGCTGAGGACGGCCGAAGCCGAGGCTGCGGGCCAGCGGGGATTCATCGTCGGGCCGCAGCCGATCGTCCTGATCGTCCCGCAACAAACGCAAGCGAAGGATCGTTCTGGCGAGAAAGTGATAGTCGTCGAGGACCTGCGCATCGAGCAGGCCCACAGCCGCCAGGTGGGCTAGCGCCTGGAGAGGGCTGGTGGTGCGCAAGGCCGGCTCCGTGGCACCGTGGCGCAGCTGTTCCCAGGCCGCCATGAACTCGAGATCCGTCAGACCACCGGGACTGAAGCGAAGGTGAAGCGGTCCCCTTCCCGCTCTCTCCGTCTCGATTCGCCGTCGCATGCGCGCAAGTTCGCTGCGCAAGACCGCCTCGGGAAATTCATGGCCATAGGTGATCGCCGCGAGACGTTGGGCAAAGTCCGAGGGTGCCGCTTGGGCTGGGGCGGCCAGCACGCAAGCCGGCCGCGCCCGCAAGAGGGCCATGCGCTCCCAGGGGGCAGCCTGCTCACGATGGTATTCCTCGAAGGCGCTGTAGGTGGTCACCAGCAATCCCTGCGAGCCCGACGGACGCAAGCGCGTATCGACGGAATAGAGCCGACCCTCTTCCAGCAAGGCCCCGAGCGCACCGATCAGGCGCTGGGCGAGGCGACCGAACCATTCCTGGTGGTCCATGCCCGCGCTGGTGGTGCCGTTGCGATCGAAAAGGAAGACCAACTCCAGGTCCGAGCCGTAGCGCATCTCGTGCGCGCCGCAGCTGCCGAAGACGAGAATGGTCAACTCGGCCTCGGGGCGACCGAAGCGCATCGCCAAGGTGTTGGCCACCCGTTGCATGGCCTCTTGCAGACAAGCTTCGGCCAAGCGACCAAGCTGCGCTGAAACCTCATCGTGGGCCAGATCGCCAGCCACGTCGTGCAGCCCGATGCGGAGGATCTCTTCGCCATGAAAGAGGCGCAGTCGACGCAAAGCACCTTCGTCGTCGCACCCGACCAGGCGGGCAGCGAACGCCGCACGCCAGGCGTCCTCCCTTGGTCGCGCCACCCCCAACTCCTGGGTCAAACTGGGCCAGATCTCCGTGTGGCTGACAAGGTGGCGCGACAAGCGCTCGCTGATACCGAACAAGCCGGCCAGCAGGCGCAACAACTGTCGGTCGTCGCGCAGCAGCGTGAACAAGCCAAAGGATGCGCGCAAGGCAAGATCCCTGAAATGGGCCAGCGCACGGTCGGGATCGGGCGAGGCGATGGCCTCTTCCAGCCAGGCAGCCGGCAGGCGGGCGCGCGCCGTCTCCAAGTTATCGGCGGCCTGGGCAACGTCGCGAAAGCCCGCGGCGCGCAGGTCGTCTTCTACCTCGCCCCTGGCCGTCGTCGGCGCAAGCATGCGCAGAACCCTGGGCGGTGGTCCACCGACGGGGTCTCCCAAGGTGTCGGCGATGGCACGCACGGCCGCCCGCCCTTCCGCGATACGGGCGACCAGCTGGTCCGCGCCGGCATAGCCAAGCCGCTGTGCCAAACACGCCATGCCCCCTTCCTCGGTGGGCAGGCTGTGGGTTTGTTGGCCGTGTTCCAGCTGCAGCCTGTGTTCGATGCGTCTCCACAAACGATACGTATCGGACAAGGTACGAACCTCGTGATCGGACAGCAGCCCTGCCAAGCCCAATTTGTGCAGGGCCGGCAGGGTGGTGCGTTCGCGCAGATCGCGCCGCTTGCCCGCGTAAAGCAGTTGCAAGAGCTGCGCTACCAATTCCACGTCGCGAATGCCGCCGCTGCCAAGCTTGACGTTCCACGAGGCTTCCGCCGTGGTGGCCACGAACATCCGGCGCAAGGTCCGAACCTCGTCGAGGGTCTTCTCGCTGGACGTACGCGGGAACACGAACGGCTCGACGGTTGCGAGAAAGCGATCGCCCAACCACCCATCGCCTGCGGCCGGTCGTGCGCGCAAAAGCGCCTGCCTTTCCCAGGTTCGACCAAAGGTTTCGTAGTAGCTCTCGGCCGCCGCAAGGGAATTGCACAAGGCACCGGCCGACCCTTCGGGCCGCAAGCGCAGGTCGACGCGAAAGACAAATCCCTCATTCGTGTTTTCCGCGATGGCCCGGGTGATTGCCTGGCAGAGGCGCGTGTAATAGTCGTGCAAGCCGAGCGAGGCGGCTTGGCCGTCGGTTTGACCGTTGTCCGAAGCGTAGATGTAGATGATGTCGATGTCCGACGAGAAGTTGAGCTCTTCTCCCCCCAGCTTGCCCATGGCGATGACGGAAAATCCGGCAGCCCCGTCGTGGCAAACCGGCACACCGTAGCGGGCGCGCAGCTCGGCTTCGCAAAAGCGCGTGGCCCTTTCCAGACAGGCATCGGCCAGCGCCGAAAGCTCGCGTGCCACCTCCAGGGTCAACCCATGCTCGGGAAGGGGCCAGTTGGATTGCGATGCCGCTGCGTCCGCCGGCGCTCCCAGGCCGACTCCCAGCTCGCGCGTTCCCAGCCGTAGCATTTCGCCGTGGGCGTAGTCGCGCAGAGCACGCTGTAGTTCCGCGAAGGAACGAACGTCCGCGCAAGCTGCCTCGATCTCGCGCACGACGACAGCGCGAGGCTTAGCCTGCTGTTTCCACGGATCGCGCAAAAGGCCGGCCAGCCTCTCCGGACGCCCCAGGATCAGGTCGGGAAGAAAGGTTCCGCTGGCCAAGATGGCCGCCAGCAACGCCACGCCCGCGCCGTCGCTTGGCAACGCCACGCCTGTCTCGCGCAGACGCTCCAGCCTTACCCGGGCTGCCTCACCGTCGGGCCCAGCCGCGATACATCGATCGAGGGGCAGGGCCGGGCTGGGCGACATGACCTATCCTAAAGCGGTTCGAGGCGTGCGCAGACCACCGTGATGTTGTCGATGCCACCGTTGGTGTTGGCCGACGAAATCAGCCGTTCGCAAAGCCTGTCGAGGTCGCCTTCTTCGATGGCCAGCGCCGCAATGTCGGCATCCGACACCATGCCCGACAGACCATCGGAGCAAAGGATGTACAAGTCGCCCAAGCGAGGCTGTTCGATGATGACGTCGACTTCGATGGAAGCTTTCATGCCGAGGGCCCGCACGATGACGTTCTTGTGCGGGAAATTGGCGATTTCGTTGGCCGAGAGCCGCTTCATCTTGATGTAGTCGTTGAGCAGCGAGTGATCTTCCGTGATCTGGTCGATGGCACCTTCGCGGATGCGGTACAGCCGGCTGTCGCCAACGTGGCAGATGACCAGGATGTCGTCGAGAAAGAGCGTCGACACCACGGTCGTTCCCATGCCACGACACTCGGGCTTGCGCTCGGCCTCTTCGAAGATGCGCTGATTGGCCAGCTTGATCGCCGTGATCATGCGGTTGATGTTGTGGCTGTTCCCGCGCTCCACCTTGAACGGCCAAGTCAGCTCTTGTTCACTTTCGGTTTCGTGAAGGTAGCTGACGATGGATTCCACCGCGATGCCGCTGGCCACCTCACCCGAAGCATGGCCGCCCATGCCATCGGCCACGATGGCCAGGCGCTCGTTCACCGGCAGGTAGAACGAATCTTCATTGTGGTCGCGCTTCAGTCCGACGTTGGTGTCGCCGGAGAATCGGACGCGTTTCCCGTCCATGGGGAAGGACGTGCTCATAGAGTTGCCTATGGTAGCGTCGGGTTGGCGCAGTTTTCAACTACGCTTTGCCTTATCGTCCCCGAGGCCTCACGATTTCCAGGGCAGGGCCTACCTCTACGACGAGGGGTCCTTGGCCCCAATAGAGGTCTCCATCCAGCGTGTAGCGGCTTTCGGTGGTCTCGGGGGTGATATCGACCCTGCTTGCGATGAAGCTGGTGGCGCGCTTGGGCGAAAGGCCCCGTCCCAGGCGCACGTCGAGCAAATCGATCAGCAACGACAGGGCGCTGCCGTGGATGACCAAGGCGCTCATGCGCTCTGGGTCATCGTCTGCCCGATGGTTCAGCTTGAGGTGAAATCCTATCTCCGAAACCGTCGCCACGCCCAGCCCGGTGAAGTTGGTGCGAGCCAACGCCTGCCCGTCGATGCGCACGCGAGCGCGCAAGGGGCGAAACAGGCGCCGGGCATAGCGATGTGTCGAAAGCAGCGAGAGCAGGAGACGAAGGAAAATCCACAGCACGCGACCCGTGCCGTAGCGTCCGCGGGCATAGTATTCTTCGAGAAAGTTGGTCATCAGGCCGTTGCCGAAAATGAAGCCGTGGTCGCTTCCAACGCGCAGGCAGCGGCGCCGGATAGTGGCCGGCCTGGCTCCGGCGCGTTGGTTCTCTGCCAGCTCCGCCAGCAGGGCTTCGGCCTTGACGCGAATGCCAAGGGACGACGCCACCACGTTCATGGTTCCACCTGGCAGAATCGCCAGCGGGGGCAAGGTCCGATCGCCGTAGGCGCCAATCAGGGCCGACAACGTCCTGTGCAGGGTACCGTCACCGCCGTGAATGGCGATGAGATCAGGGGCTTCGGCGGCGACACGGCGTGCCTCCTGGGCCAGCTCATCGAGGCTGGGGGACGCCACGACGCGCCCCTGGTCGCCCAGAATCCTGGCCAAACGGTCGGCGCAGCCCGGATCCTTCCGGTTAGCGCGGGAGCCAGGGTTGACGAAGACGACCACTGCCACGAAGCCGCTACTGTACACGACAACCATCGGTCCAGCATTTGTATTGACACGACCGGATTGCGGCGAAAACATGGCCGCTGTCCACCTCAAAGTGGACGGGGTCCACGTGGCAGAGAACAAAGCAAAGCAGGCAGCGGTTCAGGGAAAGCTCAGGGAGCGTCCGCTGGCGCGCTTGCTGCAGCAGCTGTACCGCAAGAAGTTCACCGGCTACTTCGTGGTGGCGGATCAGACGGGCGACGAGAGCGAGATCTACGTGCGCGACGGCGCCCCCGTGCACGTCCATCGCCCGGTGGACATCGATCGCCTCGACAATCTTCTGGTCGAGTACGGCATCGTTCCCGCGGCAATCGTGGCACAAGCCAGCGCCCAAGTATCCGATGGCACACGTTTAGGGGAATTGCTCGAGCGCATGGGCGTGCTCGACAAACACAAGCTGGCTGGCGTTCTCAAGACGCAGGCCGTGCGCAAACTGACCCGGCTGTTCTTTGTCTCCGATGGCAGCTACGCCGTTTTCGTTTCCCCGCACGCCTACGGGCAGGGCGACGACCTGCCCCTGATGCGTGTCGATCCTCGCAGCGTCTTCTACCCTGGGATTCGCGCTGCCTACGACCTGCCAAGGGTTACCCAGGAGCTTTCGCGCCTCGTGGGGCGGCGCTTTCGCCTGGCCGACATTTCGCCCGGGTTCGTGGCCGCGCTGGGGATTTCCGCGGAAGACCCAACCATCGAGGCTTTGCGCCAGGGCTGGATGACCCTCGACGATTTGGACTCCATCACCTCGCGTCCGTTCGAAGTTCGTTCGGTCGTGCTTTCCCTCTACTATGCCGATTCGCTGGCACGCGAGCACCTGGCGCAGCCTTCGTCGGATTCTGCCGTTCCTTCGCCTGTCCCCGGCACCTCGCCTTCAGAAGGCACCCATGGTTGGAAGGGCACAAGCGATTCCGGGCCCAACCTGCACGCTATCCTGGGCACATCAGAGCGCTCGGCCGGCATAGGGACGCATCCCCCGGTCACCCAGTCGAGGACCGGCGCAACCGTGGGGGCAGCCGCGACGGCCCAGGCCCGTCCCGTGGCCGCTAGTGCGCCCGTTGTGGTCGTTGGCACACGACCGTTGGCCAGTCCTGCCCCCCAGCCTGGCGAGGCCGCCAAAATGCAAACTGTATCGCATCCCGGACCGCCTCATGGTTCGGACTCGGCCCTGCGTACGAGCATCCACGACATGTTCCAAAAGCTCGGTCGGCTCAACCATTTCGAGCTTCTGGGCGTGACCAACAGCGCCACCTCCGCCGAGATCAGCACGGCCTTCGTGCGCGCTGCGCGCCAGTTCCACCCCGACCGCCTGGCCAGCGCCGGGCTACGGGACCTCTATCCGATGGCGGAAAAAATCCTGGCTCGCATCAACGAGGCCGCGATGGTTCTTGGCGATCCTGCCCGGCGCGCAGAATACGTGGCCTTGCTTTCTGGCGGCGCGCAGGCCGCACGCACCAATATGCCCACGGTACTGGAAGCAGAAAATACCTTCTTGAAGGGCGAGGTCTTTCTCAAGAAGGGCGACTTTGCCAAAGCCATCGAATGCTTCACGGCGGCCCAGCAAGGTAATCCGAGTGAACCGCAATACCGTGCCTACTTGGCGTGGGCGCGTTTCGACGATCCACGGGCGCGTAAAGAAGCCGTGGTCCGCGAGACCCTGGCCACGTTGGAATCGGTGCTGCGCGAGCGCCCCAGGTTCGCGCGCGGACACCACTGGGTCGGTCAGTTGTGGAAGTTCCTCAACGAGGGCGACAAAGCGGCGCATGCGTTTCGCAAAGCAGTCGAGCTCGATGGTTCCTTCATCGAGGCCAGCCGTGAATTGCGTCTGATCGAAATGCGCAAGAGCAAGTTGCAGGCCGGCAAGTCCGGGACGAAATCCGAATCGCCCGGCAGCGGCGGCGGAAGCGGATTCATGGGGAAGCTCTTCAAGAAGTAGTGGTTGTCAGTCGACGAGCGCGAGCAAATCGGACGGATGTTGGAGGACCGCGCTGGGATGCTGTGCGCGCAAATCGTCGACGGCCGTGAAGCCCCAGGCAACGGCGGCAGAGGAGCAACCGAGGGCGTGCGCGAGTTGCATGTCGGGAATGCCATCGCCGACCATGATGGTTTGTTCGCGGCTTACGGAAAAGCGCTGCAGTAGGGACTGCGCGGCGCCGGGATCGGGCTTGATGGGGAATCCGTCGTAATCGCCCAGGACGGCGTCCATGAACGGCGTCAGCGACAGGGCTTGTAACAGCGAACGTACCAGCGTTCCCGGTTTGTTGCTAAGCACGGCCAAGCGCAGCCAGGGGCGCCGCTCGAGGTTGGCCAGAAGATCCAGGATGCCATCGTAGCGGCGGGAATGGACACAGACATGGTCGGCGTAGTAGCGGTTGTGGCCGGCCACCAGGGCTTGGATTTCTTCCTCGCTGGCCGTGCGCGGTCCGTCGGGTTGTGCTGCTAGCGCCTTTTCGACCAGACGGCGCATGCCTTCGCCCACCAGGCGGCGAATCGTGTCCTCGGGCAAGGGGGACAGCCCGCCCGCTTGCAAGGTGTGATTCAACGACGCCGCGATGTCGGGCAGGGTGTCGACCAGGGTTCCATCGAGGTCGAAAATGATGAGGTGGAAACGCACTTGGGCTGCTCGTAACGCGCGGACGAAAGCGCGCTGGAAAGTGCGGTCGATGATAGTCGACCCGGGGCAGCGAGGACGGAAATTGTCAGGGCCTTTCAGCTTTCTGAGGGGTGGGGGCCTTGGAAAAGATGAGGGCGATCAGTGCAAAGCAGCCAACCGATAGGCAAAAGAGTGCCAAGACTGGCAAAGCGGGGGCAGGTACGGGATGGCGCGGGCTTTGCTACAGCACCTAGGCATGCAAGCAACAGCAAGCCTGGTTCGCACCAACCTCGTTGTCGTCACCCTGGGTGTCATCTTGGGTCTTCCGGCGTGTACCTCTCGATCCGGCCTGTCGATCAGCGACCGCGACGGGGCAGTGACCCCGACCGGTGGGAGTGTGCTGCAAACCGGAGGAACCGTCGGCGGCACGGGCGGTGCCACGGCAGCGGCGGGCGGTGACACGGCCAGCGCGGGTGGGAGCATTTCGGGCGTCGGCGGCAGCCCGCCGGCCACGGGGGGACGAATTGCCTCGAATGGCGGTAGCACCAGCATTCCCGATGCCGGCGGAAAGCGCGATGTGGGGCCGGACGTGCTTTGTGGCGTGACCTCCCTGTGCGACCTCTACTGCGCCTATGGCTACCAGATCGATGCCAACGGCTGTTCGCTTTGCCGTTGCAACCCCGGCCCCGACGCTAGCGCGGGTAAAGACACGGGGCCGAATGTCTGCGGCCCGGTCTGCGCCCTCTACTGTCCCTACGGCAACGAGATCGATGTCAATGGCTGTCCCCTTTGCAAGTGCAAGTCTGGTCCCGACGCCAGCGTCGTTCCGGATTTGGCACTACTGGATAGCAAAGCGCGTGACACCGCCACACCCGTGGATGGCAGCATTTGTCCTGCCGTTTGTGACATCTATTGCCCGTACGGCAACGTGCTCGACAAGAGCGGCTGCGCCACCTGCGTCTGCAATCCCGATCCCTCGAAATGTCCCGCTATCAAATGCAAAGCATGCACGTTCGGCTATCTGAAGGATTCTGCGGGCTGCGACACATGCAATTGCGCCTCCGATCCCGGCACCCCCTGTGGCCAGTTCACTGACTACGCTCTTTGCAACGCCACGGGTGGCCGTTGCCAATGGCTTGCTCCTGGCTGCGGCTCGCCTTCGCTCTCCACCTCGGGCTGCTTCGACCAGACGCTGCTCAACTGCGACGGAACTTGTCCGAACGGCCTCACCTGTCTGAAGCGCTCGGTGGACGCCTGCCCTCTCCCCAACGCCTGCGGTTCTTGCGGAAAGACCATGGCCCTTTGCATGTAGTCAGAGCTTGCGGGTAATTCCAGCGTCCAGAAGGCCGGCCCGCGGCTGGCGGCTCGCGGGCCGCGTGAGCGCGGGCGTGAGCGTGTTCGTGGGCGGGGCGCGGGACGCGGGACGCGTGTGGCGAGGGCGTGAGCGCTCCGCGTATCGCGGGCCGGGCACGCTCACGGGAGCCGCCCACGCAGGCCGGGACACGCTGGTCGCTACCGCTACCGCCCAGGGGCTCGCCGGCCGACTGCGCCGACCGTCGCAGGAATCGTCGCACATCGATCTCACAGGGAAAAGAAGACGAAGCCCTGCCCACCCGTGCTGCTCTGGCCGCCCGTGACGAAGCCCGTCTTGTCGGGCGACACGGCCAGGCCCATCGCCTGGCTACCGGTCGACCAAGTCGCCGATAGTTCAAAGTCACCCGCGGCGTTTCGGCTCCACAGGTTGACCACACCCGACCAGTCGTCGCTGAGCAATCGGTTCTGGTCCACCCAGACGGTCTTGCTGATGGGCGCAGCATGGCCGCCGCCCAGCGTCTGTAGCAGGTTGCCATTCTTGTCCCAGATTCTGACGACGTCGTAGCCGGTCGAGGCGATCTGCTGAGCGTCGGGCGAAAAGTCTGCGTCCGCTTGCTCGTCCGCCACGTCGACGGTCATGACCTGTGCGCCGGTCTTCACCTGCCAGAAGCGCGCCTTCTCGTCGACGAGGGCCGCAATCAGCAGCGAATCGTCGGGCGAGAAGTGAATGTTGTGGACGCTGGTTGGGATGGTGAAGCTCGTCACCCGCGCGCCGTCGGCCACCTGCCAGATCTCGACAGCACCCTCCATGCCACCCGTCGCTACCAGGGTGCCGTCGTGGGAAAAGGTGGTCGCAGAGTTGTACCATCCGTTGCCCGTGTTCACGGGGAGGCTGCGAATCAGGGCACCGGTCGAGGCATTCCACAGCTTGGCAAACGAAACACTGTTGCCCCCGGCCGTCGCCAGGATCTGACCGTCAGGAGAAAACTCGACGCCATAGGTGGTCTCGCCGTTCACGCCCGGCAGCTCGTAGAGAAGGGCCCCGTCGGCGAGGCGCCAGACCGACACGCTCGGGTTCGTGTTTGCTCGACCGATGGCCAGGTAGCGGCCATCCGGGGAGTAGGCAACCGCGAAGGTGTGACCGCACGGGTTGACGACGCCCGGGGCCGTTGTGATGGTCGTGCAGCTGGAACTGCTGCCCGTGGCGGTCTGCGGAGTGAGCGTGGTGCTGCCGGCGACGCTGCCAGGTTCGGTTGTGCCGTTCGATCCGCCGGTTATGCCGGTTATGCCGGCTCTGCCGCCGGTTCCCGCGCTGGTGGTGCCACCGGTGCTCGGGACTAGGGTCGGGTCCATCTCGCCAACGAGGGCCGACTGCCTGCAGGCCGCCGACGCCGCCAGGGTCAGTAGCGCCATACGCCGTGTCCAGGTGCCGATGAGCAAGGTAGGGGGTGTGCGATCTGTGGTCTTCATGGTGTCGCCTCCGACCTGTGAATGGTCGAATGGGTGTCGAATTATCGAGCTCGGTCTATCTTTCTTCTGCATTGATCAGCTTCTGAATCTGGCCGCTGTACGCCGAATTCGGATGACGGTTGGCAAAGTGCAGGGCCTGCTCACGCGCATGGCTTTGCCGACCCAGCTGGACCAGGGCGGTGATGGCAATCAATTCTCGTTCTTGGTCGAGCGAGCTTTGCGGAAAGCGGCGCGTGTGTTCCTCGGTCAGGGAAAGGGCCAGCGCCGGAGCGTTGGCGAGGGCGCGGTGGGCGCGCTCGATGAGGGGAATTTCGTCATCGACCTCTTCCTCCACCGTGTGCCCTGTCGCGCGGGCGCGGTCGGTGATTCGCGCAGGGCGCTTGTCTGATGGCACGGGACCGGCGGCGGCTGGCGCGGTACGGACGGGCGCTGGCTCGACGGCAGGCGATGCCCGGTCGGGCAGGTGCGCGCGCGCCCTGCGCGGAACGAGCCGCCTTTCCGGCTGGGCAAGCGCGGGTATGGGCCGCGCTACTGGCGGGGCGAATGCCGGTGCGGGCCGCGTCTCTACTGGTGCGGCCGTCGGCTGGGCCGGGGTCGCTGGCTGCGCAAGCGCGAGCAGGGGCCGGTTGTTCGCCTGAACCATTGCCGGGGGCGCGCTGGGACTGCGCGCTGTCATCGTGCCGGTTGCCTTCCACATGAGGGTCGTCCCGCCTGTCACGGCAGCCAGCCCAACGGCGGCGAGCACCCATTTCATCGAGCTAGTGGTCAGTCCCGTGGCCACACCCGCGGCTGCTCCCGCCGTGGGCTCCTGGGTCACCGCGACCGTCGTTGACGCGATCGCCGCGGTACCCACGCAGGCAAGCACGCTTCGTTCCAGCGCCTTCAGCTGTTTCTCGTCGGGGCCCGCCGCTTGCGCCGCTTCCAGCGCGCGTCCCAGCGTCGACGAACAGCCAAGCCTGGCGTGGAGCCGAACCGGATCGTGAGAAGCGGTCATGATGGTCTCCTTTCGAGCGACATCTACAAATCCTCCAGGCGCTCGCCCAGCGCCGCCGCGACCGCTTTGCGGGCCGCGTGCAGGCGTGAATAGGCGGTTTGCAGTGGGCAGCCGATAGTGCTTGCCACCTCGGCCATGGCAAGCTCCTCGATTTCGTACAGGACGAAAACCTCGCGCTGGCCGGGGTCCAGCTGATCCAGGGCTGCGCGCAGGCGGCGCAGGGCCTCGCGCTGGGAAACGATGCTGTCCTGGTTGCTGGTCGTGGCTGGCTCGGGCACGACAGCGCACAGCTGTTCCCGGCGCAGGTGGGCGCGCTTGCGGAAGTCGGAGGCCACCCGCAGGCAGATCCCGTAGGCAAAGGTGCGCAGCGAACAACCTGCCTCCAGCTGGTCCAGCTTGTTGGCTAAGACCACGAAGACCTGCTGGCTGGCGTCGGGTACGTCCGATTCGCCCACGCCCAGGCCTAACAGCGATCGCCACACGAAGCGCGCGTTGGCCTCGAAGATCCCGCGGAAGCTCGGGCACCCTGGTTCGGCGGCGGTCGCCGGTGGGCACGGGCTATGCGAGATGGAGGTCATCACAGGGTGAATGGGGGGCCGCGCCAGGTTTTATGAGCTCGATGCTCTTTTTTCGGTGCCCATCCTCAATGCCAACGATAGCCGAGTCCAAGGTGTCCGATCGCGGCAACCAGCCATGTCCGATAAACTTGGCCCTCCCCGGAGGGCGTCGCATAAGTAACGCGGGTGCCCAGCAGCGGAACCGTCGCGCGCAAGGACAGGACGAGGAAGACCGGGCCCAGGATGGCTTGCTGGGCTTCCCCCTCGGCGGTCGCGGCGACGAAGGCCATGTCGCGCGTTGTGGCATTGTTGAAGCCGAACCCGGATGCCTGCAGGCGTCCGGCGTCGATGCCCGCGCATAGGGCCAGCGACCTCGAACCCCACGTTGATCCAAGCGGGCATAGGCCGGCACCGGCGGTCCACAGTCGCAGCCTGCTGCCTTGTCCGCTGGCCAGGGTGGCCTGGCCCTCCGACCACCACGCAAAACGGGAAAACAGGGGGGGCCATCGGGAGGAAGCCCGCTGCGGCGTCAGCATGGCTCTCACCTCGCCGGCCCAGCCCAAGCCAGGTAACAATCCCGCACCGGCTGAGGCGCCGCCGTCCAGCGAGGCCATCGACGGATGGTGCGTGGTCGACGGGCTGGGGGTGGGCACGGCCGGCGCGGGCGGCGAAGGCCGGGGCGGTGGTAGCTGGGCCGGCGCCGTGGAGAGGAGCAGCGCCGTGACCAGGGACAGCGCGTCCGCTATGTCGGCGCAGGCTTCCCCGCTCTTGGAAATGTTTCGGCGGTTGACGACGGCCCCGGCGCCATCAATCAGTCGCGCTTCACCAAGCCACAGCGGCATCATGCCCGGAGCACGGTCGACCCGTTCGATCCGGGCCCAGATTCGGATGCCTGCCCGATCGGCTGCCTCTGCGGCGGCGCTGCCCAGGTGGGCTTCGACTTTCGTGGCGAACTCTGCCGGGGTAGGGCAACCGTCCACCGCCGTCCAAGCAAGCCAGTCGGCGGCGTTGGCGTTCCCGTGGCTGAATGCCACGGGCAAGAGTCCGAGCAACCAGCCTATCGTCGTGGTGAGTCGCACTCAATCTAGTAGGCCCGGGCGACCGTCAAAGACAAGAATGAAGTCGGGAGGCCTTCGATGAGGGCGACCGCTGAAATTGCATCGATGGATCATTCATCGAGGTCGCGGAGGGGCCATCGCGCATGCGTTTTCCGACGATCCTGATCGCCGAAGCGGTCCTGTCGCTGCAAGGATGGCGGTTGGCGACCTGCGATGGCGTACTAGACAGCGGCAGCTTGGCGATGGCGAGCCCAGAGGCCGGCCTGCCTGTGCACGATCCGGTGAGGACCTTCTCGAGGCCGCCCCCGCACACGCCAGGGTTGCGGAGCGTGACCTGAAATCCCGAATCTCGCATGCCCAGGATGGCCACTGAGGCCGCAAGACCCGCTCTGTCCCGAGACAGACCGGGGTCTGGGCCGACCTGGGCCAGAATTCCTTGGGCTTTGCCGCTAACCTACGCCGCGCCGGGGCCGCGTGCGGGCGATGGCGGCCCGGCCGCGCTGGCTTTCTCGCAGGGACGGTGCGCGATAAGGCGCCATAGAGGCTGCTCGGGGGCCGAGATCCTTGCGCTGCGCTGACCCGCGGGCGCTGGGCACCTCGGCGCGCTACAGTGATGCCCAGAGGATAGAACATGGAACGTCGAACCTTGGGCAAGCGCGGGCTTTCGGTCTCAGCGCAGGGGCTGGGCTGCATGGGAATGAGCGACTTCTACTCGGGACGCGACGATGCCGAGTCGGTCGCCACCATGGAGCGCGCCCTCGAGCTGGGCATCGACTTCTTCGACACGGCAGAAATCTACGGACCGTATACCAACGAGGAGCTGGTCGGCCGATTTCTCCGCGGTCGTCGCGACCGGGTCGTGCTGGCGACCAAGTTCGGCGTGGTCCGCGATCCGCACGATGCAAGCAAGCGCGTGATGGACGGCTCGCCCGCCAACGTCCGTCGCTCGATCGAAGGCAGCCTGGGGCGCCTTGGCACCGACTACATCGATCTGTACTACCTGCACCGGGTCGACCCCAAGACGCCCATCGAGGAAACCGTCGGCGCCATGGCCGTCCTGGTTTCGGAGGGCAAGATCCGCTACCTCGGGCTCAGCGAGGCGGGCCCCGAGACGCTGAAGCGGGCAAACGCGGTTCATCCCATCAGTGCCGTTCAAACCGAATACTCGCTGTGGAGTCGCGATCCGGAAGACGGCGTGTTGGCAGCCTGTCGCCAGCTTGGCATCGGCTTCGTCGCCTACAGTCCGCTCGGACGGGGGTTCCTGACCGGGCAGATCAAGCGCTTCGAGGATCTGGCTGCGGACGACTACCGTCGGATGAGTCCCCGCTTTCAGGGCGAAAACTTCGCCAAGAATCTGCAGCTGGTCGAGCGCATCGAGAGCCTTGCACGGGCCAAGGGCTGCACCGCCTCGCAGCTGGCGCTCGCCTGGGTGCTGGCGCAAGGCGCGGATGTGGTGCCCATTCCAGGGACCAAACGACGTACGTACCTGGAGCAGAACGCGGCCACCTCCAGCGTCGTGCTGACGGCCGAAGACCTGCGCAGCATCGACCAGGCAGCACCCAAGGGTTCGGCGTCAGGACTTCGCTACCCGGCCCCCTTCATGACCTCGGTCGCGCCCTGAGGGCGTCCCGGGGTAGCGCTGAAGTGTGCAAAGACTTAACGTGGAGCCCCGATTCCACCTACAGTATGCTTGTCACCATGGCGACGGCGGAAAGCGACTTCGAGCTTATCTTCTCGACCCTCGGGGAGCATGCCGTTCGTTACTTGGTCGTCGGCGACGTCGCGGTGGTGCTGCACGGTCATCCGCGCTTTACCGCGGATTTGGATTTGGTGGTAGCGCTCGATCGCCCGAATGCCACTGCCGCCATCCACGCACTCGCCGCGCTTGGCTACCGTCCCCGGGCACCGGTGCCCGCCTTGGATTTCACCGATCCGGAGAAGCGGGAAGCATGGCTTCGGGAAAAGCAGCTCACGGTCCTGGGATTGTGGAGTCCCGATTATCCCGCAACCGAAATCGACCTGTTCGTCGAGGAGCCCTTTCCGTTCGACCTCGCCTACGAACGCCGCACGCGCGCCGCCATCGGTGCCAATTCCATTTCCGTGGCAAGCATCCAAGACCTCATTGCCCTGAAGACCAAGGCCGGTCGCCCCAAGGATCTGGAAGACATCCGTGCCTTGCAAGGCATCCTTGCCCATCAGGACAACCGTGGCTGATTCGCCGATGTTCATCCACGCTTGGGATCAGCACGACGCCGAACAATTGACGGCGCGGCTGCGCCTGACATACAGCCAACGCCTGGATTGGTTGTGGCGGGCCAAACTTTTCGCCGAACGGGCGCGGCTAGCCGCGGAGGAGCGCCGTCGGAGTGCGGCCGATTCGCGTGGACGGCTGCCCGACGGTCGTCCTCGATAGGTGCAACGCGCTCAGCTGGCTGCCGCGCGGGTCAGACCTCGACGTCGTTGGCGTCGCTGGATTCGTCGCTTTCGGTCGGTTCGGCGGCGGCGCTCATCTTGGCGTACCAGCCCTCGAAGACCTCGGTGATTTGCCGGGCCTGCTTCTCGCTGGAGACGTTGAAGGACGATTGCTTGCGGTACATGCCCTTGAACTTCTTGAAGCGGACGATGGCAATCTTCGGCGCGCGGAAGGTGCCCGCTGCCTTGTCCAACTCTTGGTACAGGAACATCAGCGTCGCCCACGAACCCTTGGTCAGCACCACCTTGTCCAGCTGTTTGCGGACCATGACGCCTTCGTCTTCGTAATCGTAGGTGAGTTCGTCGAGTGTCTCTGCCATGTCGGGCTCCTCTTTGGATAGGCCAGGATGCTAGGGTGATGCTAGGGTGATGCTAGGGTGATGCTAGGGTGATGCTAGTGGTCGGATCCGTTCTTCTTCTCGGATCCGTTCTTTGCTAAAGAGCGCAGGCTTTGCGCAAGAGTGCGCCGGTCATTTACCGACAGGCGGGCGAATTCGATGCCCATGCCGGCGGTCGCTTTCTTGTCGTTGCCGCGCGTGACCCAGGCGACCCGACCGCGTACTATCGTCACCTTGCCTTCGCCCAGGGGAATTTCCAAGGTCAGGTCCTCGCCCACCTCGAAAAGAAGATCCGAACGCAAGAACAGCCCACCTTCGGAAAGGTCAGTGGTGTCCAGGCGCACGCCGGCCTGGATCTTGTTCCCCGCCGCGTGCACGACCACCGGAACCAAAGCGTTCTTCCGATCGTAGCGCCGCACGGTGCGTGGCCTGTGCGATTGGGTCAAGGACGCAGATCCAGCACCGCCGAGGAGCGGGCTTCGAACGAGACGCGGGTAGTCTCGTCCCCGACCTTCACCAGCCGGCTCTCGCGCCATACCGCTTCGAACGAAACCGGGACGGTTCCCGACGTGGCCACCAGTTTGACCAGAAGGTCATGCGGAACGACGACCCAGCCGCCCGAGGCTACGGCGCAGGCAAGCGCAGATGGCGCACCAAAAGGACGAATTTCCAGGAAGGTCTTGGCCGGGCCCGACACGTGGAGGACCAGGTCGCCTTTGGCGTTGATCTGCGTCTTGCTGTTCAGCGCCACTTCACCGCTGTCGGCAACCGAGGGCGCACCTGGCAAGGCCAGCTTGAATCTTGCGCTTTCGCCGGTCTTGCCCGGCACCAACAAGGTCAGGCTCTGGGGAACCTCGCTCAGGTCCAGCGGGCCGGCTTCGGCAATCACGCCGCTGACCACGTCGGCAAGCGGAGGATACACGCGTGGTGCCGGGCGCAGCGACTGGTCGGCCTCGGTCAGCAAGGCAATGCCGCCAAACTCTTGCAGGTTCAACGTGCCGCCTTGGGCCCGCACCGCGCGTGCCGTTCCAGCGACGTCGCGTAGCTCGCAGGAAGATTCGGGGGCCGGCGCAACCAGGGGATCCACCGCGCCCAGTACGTCCGAGGATGCCACGTCGATGGCTTCGGCGTGAAAGGCCAGCACGGACACTGACGGTGCGCCATCGCTGGGTAGGTCGATGCGCACGGAAACCTGGGACAGCCGTTGGTTGGTGCTGGCCGATGCATCTTTGCCGCGGGGACCACTGTCGCAGCCGACGTTGCCCAAGACGGTGAAAAGGGCGAAGAGGGCCAGCGTTCCCTGCGCAGGTCGCCCACCGGGACGCACTTTGTGCGACACGTTGAGGGTGTTTCTGGGGAGGGGGTTCAGCATCACCAAGTCCGACAGCGGGCCATTATAGTCAGATTCGGTGCGTCACGCTAGGGGAAGGCATGCGAAGCGTGCGCACGGGAAAAAACAGAAAGAAATCTGGTAGAACGACAAGCAAGATGCCACGGATTAAACCTGAGGAGGTACGAGAGATTGCGGGACTTACGCGCCTGGGCCTGGTCGAGGCCGAGATCGAACGTATGACCCACGAGCTGGACGGTATCCTCGGCTACATCGAAACCGTCAGGAACCTCGATACAGCAGAGGTCGAGCCCATGACCCACGCCGTGCCTTTCGATTGCCCCATGCGACCCGATGAGGTCGGGCAGTCGCTTACGGTGGACGAAGCGTTGCAGAACGCGCCCCGCCGTCGGGACGGTTACTTCGAGGTTCCCCGTATAGTGCCCGGCACGGGAGAGGCGTAGTCATGGCCGGTGCACCGCACGTTGAAGGCGCGTCGATCGCCGCCTTGGCGACCGGGGTAGCCGCCAAGACCTGGAAGGCGCGCGACTTGGTCGAGGCCTACCTGGATCGCATTGCTCGCCTGGACAAGAAGCTGGGCTGCTACCTGCTGGTGGATGGGGACGGCGCGCGCAAGGCGGCCGATGCCGTCGACCGCAAGATCGCCGCCAGCGAGACGGTGGGGCCGCTGGCCGGGGTGCCCATCGGCTTGAAAGACATCTTCGTCACGCGCGGGATTGAAACCACCGCCGGGTCCAAGATCCTCAAGGGCTTCATTCCGCCCTACGAATCGACCGTGTCGGCGCGCCTGTCCGCGGCGGGGGCCATCAGCCTGGGCAAGCTGAACATGGACGAGTTCGCCATGGGCTCGTCGAATGAAAACAGTGCCTACCATCCCGTGCACAACCCATGGGATCTGGAACGCGTACCGGGCGGCTCTTCGGGTGGCTCGGCGGCGGCAGTGGCGGCTTCGCTCTGTGCCGGGAGCTTGGGCACGGATACCGGCGGCTCGATTCGCCAGCCGGCGTCCCTTTGTGGTGTCGTGGGCATCAAGCCGACCTATGGCAGGGTGTCCCGCTATGGCGTCATTGCCTTCGCCTCGTCGCTGGACCATCCCGGCCCGTTCGGCCGCACGGTCGAGGACGCGGCGGCCTTGCTCGAGGTGATTGCCGGTCACGATCCGTGCGACGCCACGTCGATTCCGCAAGGACCGGGGCGCTACCGCGAGGCCAGCAAGGCGGGCCTGGCCGGTATGCGCGTCGGCGTTCCCAAAGAATACTTCCAAACGGGCATGGACGCCGAGGTCGAGGCGGCGGTGCGCGCGGCGCTCGACGAGCTTGCCCGGGCCGGCGCTACCCTGGTACCGGTCTCGCTGCCCCACACCCAGTACGCCATCGCTACTTACTATTTGATCTGCACCGCCGAGGCGTCGTCCAATCTGGCCCGCTACGATGGCATTCGCTATGGCTACCGCACCGCCGAGGCAGCGTCGCTGGAAGAGCTGTACGTCAAGACCCGCGGCGAAGGCTTTGGCAGCGAGCCCAAGCGTCGCATCGTGCTTGGCACCTACGTCTTGCGTGCAGGGTACTACGAGGCCTACTACGGCAAGGCCTTGCGGGCGCGCCGGTTGATTGCCGACGATTTCAGGGCAGCCTTCAGCCAGTGCGACGTCTTGGTCACGCCGACCTCGCCGACGGCGGCTTTCAAGCTGGGCGAACGGTCTGCGGATCCGCTGCAAATGTATCTGGCCGACATCTATACGGTGGCCCCGCCGCTGGCAGGTGTGCCGGCGCTGTCGCAGTGCTGTGGTTTCACGCGCTCCGGGCTGCCCATCGGGCTTCAGACCATTGGACCGGCGCTGGGTGAAGAGGCGATTCTTCGCGTGGCCGGGGCCTACGAGGCGCGCACCGACTGGCACAAACGGTTGCCCCAAGATCCATGAGTGATGTGACATGAGCAAAGACAAGTACGAGGCGGTGATTGGCCTGGAGGTTCACGTCCAGCTGGCGACGCGAACCAAGATCTTCTCCATTTCCTCGGCTGCCTTCGGCGCCGAGCCCAACGCCCATGACGATCCGGTGTGCATGGGACTTCCTGGGGCGCTGCCGGTCCTCAACCGCGCCGCCGTGGAATCGGCGGTGCGCTTGGGTCTGGCCGTGGGGTCGCACATCCGGCCGCGCTGCCGTTTTGCGCGCAAACATTACTTCTACCCCGACTTGCCCAAGGGATTTCAGATCTCGCAATTCGACGAGCCCTTGTGCGAAGGCGGAGCTGTCACGTTTCGGCTCGATGGCGAGCTTCGGCAGGTTCAGCTGACCCGCATCCATATGGAAGACGACGCGGGTAAGAACATCCACGACGCCAGCGGCGTCAGCTTCGTCGACTACAACCGTGCCGGCGTTCCCTTGTGCGAAATCGTCAGCGAGCCCGACATTCGCTCGGCCGACGAGGCCGCCGAATACGTGCGCGCCATCCGCACGCTGGTGCGCTATCTCGGCATCAGCGACGGCAACATGGAAGAGGGGTCGCTTCGTTGCGACGCCAACGTTTCGATTCGGCTGCGTGGGGCCACCCAGCTCGGCACCAAGGCCGAGCTCAAGAACATCAACTCGTTCAAGCACGTGCGCGACGCCATCGAGCACGAAATTGCACGCCAGAGCCTCCTGCTCGACCGGGGAGAACGCGTGGTGCAGGAGACCCGGCTTTGGGATCCCGACCGCGGCCTCTCCGCTTCCATGCGCTCGAAGGAACAGGCACACGACTACCGCTATTTCCCCGAACCGGACTTGCCCCCCGTGGCCGTCGACGAGGCGTGGATCGACAGGGCCCGCCGCTCGTTGCCCGAGCTGCCCGAGGCGCGCTTCGCCCGCTACACCACGCTGGGGCTTTCGGCCCAGGACGCCTCGGTGTTGGTTGCCGAGCGGGCCATCGGCGACTACTTCGATGCGGCGGTGGCAGCGGCGCCGGCCTATCCCAAGAAGATTGCCAACTGGCTCATCAACGAAGTGCTGGGACGGGTGACCGATCCGCGCCAGCTGGCAGAGGAGAGCCTGGCCATCCCGCCCGCGGCGCTGGCCGAGCTGGTCGACTTGGTCGAGAAGGGCACGCTGTCCGGCAAGCTGGGCAAGGATGTCTTTGCGCGCATGTGGCAGGAAAAGCGGAGGGCCGGCGACATCGTTGCCACCGAGTCGGTCAGCCTGGTGTCCGACACGACCATCATCGAAGAAGCCTGCAAGCGCGTGGTCGAGCGCAGCCCCGAAGAGGCCGCGCGCTACCGCGCCGGCGCTGCCAAGGTCATGGGTTTTTTCGTGGGCAACGTCATGAAAGAGACAGGCGGCAAAGCCAACCCCAAGGTCGTGAACGAGATCCTGCGCAAGCTGCTCGGGTGATGCCCATCGCTTAGCTCTCTCCCACGTTCCCACGCCCATGTCGGGTTCTTTGCCATGCCTTGGTCAGCGCAACCGCTTCCTCTTGGATCCTACGACGGCAAGCTGACCGGGCGCACGTGGGCTGGGTTGGCCCTTGCGGCGTTGACCGTGACGGTCTTCGTGTGCGTGGCGGAGCCCAGCGTCTTCGGAACCATGGATTGGGTCCGCCTGCACGGCTTCTACAAGCCCTACATCCAGGCGTCGGTGGCCCGCGGTCGTTTGCCTCTGTGGAATCCCTACGTCTCGCTCGGACGTCCCCTGCTGGCCGAACCCGATTCTGCTTTTTTCTACCCGCCCGACATCGTCTACCTGTTCCTCGACGTGCACCTTGCGTGCATCTTGGTTTGCACGCTGCACATTCTTCTTTGCCTCTACGGCACGGTGAAGCTGGCTCGTGCTATCGGCGTCGAACCCAACCTGAGCTTGGCCGTGGCGGCAGTATTCGCTACCAGCGCGCCCGTGGTGGGTTGTTTCACCAGCGGCTACATCCACTACGGACCCGCGATCTGTTTCATCCCTTTGCTTCTCTACTTGGGTATGCGCGTGCAGGCCGCGCCCGGGCCGCGTCCTATGGCGGCTATGGCGCTCGCGCTTGGCTTGCTGCTCTTGTGTGGGCATCCGCAGGCGGCTTGGCTGGCCGGTCTTGGCGTCATCGTGTTCATGGCCGCTCGGCGCATTCAGTACGAATGGCGACCTGGCCTCGCGGGGCTGGTGCACGACCTCGTGTGGATGATCTGGGCCGCGACACTGGGCGCGGGCCTCGCCGCCGTCAGCCTCTTGCCTCTGGCCGAGCTGGTCGGGCAAAGCAATCGCCAGGGCGCTTCGCTGGCTTTTTCAGCTGCCTTCGCCGAGCCCGCCTTCGGCTGGGCCACCCTGCTGGTGCCGACGGATAGGCGCTATTTCCATTTTCAGGCCAATGCGCAGCTGTACGCCGGGGTCGCGGCTTGCGTGCTGGGCGTCTGTGGCTTGCTTGGTGGCCTGCGCGATCGCAACCTGCGTGCCTTGTTCGTCCTGGCGATTTTCGCCGCGTTCTTGGCGGCGGGGGATGCCACGCCCTTGTTCACGTTCTTCTTTCATGTCCTGCCTGGCGTGTCGGCATTCCGCATTCACTCCCGCGCCACCCTTTTCGTGTCGTTGGCGCTGGTCTTGGCTGCCGGCTCGTTTCTGTCGCGCCCGTTGCCTCGTTCGCGCTTCGACGTGTTGGCCGTCATGTGGGCCAGCCTGGCGGCACTGGCCGCGAGCGTGACCTTCGTCTTGGCATGGCCAGGTTACGGCAAGCATGCCTGGGCGGTGGCCTCGATGCGCGCCGGGTTGGTGATCGGCACGGCCTTGCTGGCTTGGTTGTGGCTCGTCCGTGCACCTCGCTCGCGCTTGTTGCGGCTGGCGTGGGCGGGCTGGTTGCTCTTGGACTTGGGGGCGGCCCTCGTGGCCATCAAGCAGCAAAACCGCGATAGCGCGGACGAGTCGGCAGAAACCATGGTGCAGCAAGCGCTGGCAGCGACTGGCCACTTGGTAGCCAGCGGTGTTCCCCCGCGCGTATTCATTCCGGCCTTTCGCGAAAATGCCGGCATGGAACATGGGTGGAGCTCGCCCTATGGTTATGTCTCGCTGACCCTGGGACGGGTCTGGAACGCCCTGCACGCCGGTCTGGGCGTCGCGGCGCCCGTCGCACTCAATACCTTCCCCTCACCTGAGATAGCCGACCATGGCCCCTTCCCCTATCACTCCATGGCACTGGTGCTGGGGGTCGATCCGCAAACCCATCACCTTCGCTTCAACCCCGACGTCGATCCCCGCGCCTATCTCACCACCGCCGTCAAAGAAGTGCGCGACGACAAGGAAGCTATCGCTTTGATGCGTGCTGGACACGACTTCCACCGCATCGCCCTGGTGGAACAACCGTTGGCCTCGCTTGCGCAGGCGGCGGTACCGGCCGAGCCAGCGCGGGCAACCATCACCCGCTTCCAGCCCGAGGAGATTGCCATCGACGTGGATAGCAGCGTGCCAGCGTTGTTGGTGCTGGCCGAGCCTTGGTTTCCCGGATGGACGGCGCGGGTGAATGGCGGCCCTGAAACTGCCTGCCTGCCTGCCAATGCTTGGATGCGCGCCATTGCGGTGCCTCCCGGCAAGAGCCAGGTCATCATGTCCTTTCACTCGACCTACCTGGTCGCAGGCAGCATCGCTTCTCTCGCGGCACTCGTTGTCATCCTGGCGCTCTTACTGCTTCCTCGACGGCGACGGGTGCAATCTCAAGCCGCGCTCGACGGGAACGCGATGGGGTAAGCGGCGTTCCGCGTTTGCGGCACACCTGCCATTCTTCTCCAGCTTGCCCTCTGTCCGGGTCTGGCGGGCTCCTCGCCGAGCGGCGCCTGGATCGAATGGCATCTCGGGCCGAGCTGGCGCTGCCGGCTCATGGCCCGTGGCCAGCGCAGGTTCGGATTCTGGGATATTCTGGATGGGCGGATCATAAACAGGAGTCGCCCAATGAACTGTCCTCGATGGCTTACACTTGCTCTTTTCTTGTCTGCGGCTTGCGACAGCGGGGGGAAGAGCACCAGCGGAGCGCCCCTTCCCATTCTCACCGCCGATGGGACGGCGTCAGTGGCGGGCAAACCCGTCGTGCTCGCCTACGGAGCCTCCAAGGTGTTTGCCTCCGGCACGGTCCAGGTTGCGATGAGCGACGTCGAGATGAACTGCACGACGTTCGACGTCACCCGTCCCCCCGATCACGGGACCTTTGTCTCTGTCGAGGTTCCCAACGCCGACAAGGGAGTCGCCAGCAAGAACTTCGTCAATTTCTCTGTCTTCGCCAACGGCGACTATGCCGGCGTTGCCGGCGGCTCGAACACGGGGACCGTCGAGGTATTGGACGCCAGCGACACCGCCATCACCCTGCGCGTTGCCTACCGTGACACCATCGAGAACGACGAGGTCGCCCTCAACGGCGACTACGGCGTCACCCGTTGTCCGTAGCGCCGAGGCCGATCCTTCCGCCTGCGCTTCGCCCAACCGAGACGCCAAAGTTACGGCGTCGCCGCGTAGCCGTCGCTGAGCGTTCCGAGAAAGGCGACCACATCGTCGACCTCGGCATCGCTGAGGCCAAGGTGGCCTAGCTCGTCGCGATTGACGGTGCCGGGGATCTCCGGCGCCGGCCAGGTCGGATCGGTGTCGCGCGTGTTGTAAAATCTCACGATTGATTTCAGGTCCGCGAAGAAGCCGTTGTGTCCGTAGGGCGCCGTCACCGCGATATTGCGCAGGGTCGGCACGCGGAAACGACCATCTTGCGCTGGATCGGCAAGCGTCGTTGCTAGACCGTGATCGAGGTGGTTCGCCCCCTCTGGGTTGAGGTCCGCTGCCAGCGTGTAATACGGATTGCTTGGATTCTTGGGAATGCCGATGTTGTCGTAGCTGAAGTCGGTGAACAGCGCTCGCGCGTCTGCGACGCCGGGCGTGCTGGGATGGCAGGCGGCGCAGTTTCCCTTGCTCGGCTCCTGGAAGAGGCGCAGGCCACGCAGCTCTTGCTTGCTGAGACCGGTACGATGCTGAAGATAGAGATCGTACTTCGACGAGAAGGGTTGGAAAATCGGCGTGCGCTCGAATGCAGCCACGGCCTGCGCAATGGCGTCGAATCCCATCTTGGCGTCATCGAGCGCGCCTTGTCCGAAGATGCCCACCAGCTCGGGCGCATAGGCGGCCACGCGAATCTTCGCCATGACTTCCTCGGCATCGGCGTTGTTCATCTCGAGCGGATTGAGCAGGGGCTTCTGCATTTGAGCTTCGAGACTATTGACTCGCCCATCGACGAACAGTCCACCCTCGTAGGTTTGGTCAGCATCGCTGAAATGAAGTGGAGGTGCGAAGGCCAGATAGGCAACGGTGGGCGCATTGCGAACGCCGAATACTCCCTCGACCGCTCCTTGCGAGGTAGGCCCGTCCGGTCGCGCATCCGTGAAGGCGCGCGCTTGGGAATGGCAGGTTGCGCAGGATTGACCTGGCGGCGAAGACAGATTCGTGTCGTTGAAGATCTGCTCGCCCAGTGCTTCGATGCCCGCGCGATAGTTGACCGGCGCCGCGAAGGGCGGCGTAGCGCCGTCGTCGCAACCGACGGCCACCAGCAGGGTGAGCGCGAGCGCGACGACGGGAAGTCTATCGATTCGCAGCGAGCCTACCGACCCAACTGTGATCGGAGCTTGCGGCCTTGACGTTGTTTTCGGACTCATCGTGACTTTCCTCCCGAGTTGAAGCTGAGAATGGATATTCTCGATCCTCGGGCTCTGGGGTCACTGACCGCTGGCCGCTGATCCGTTACGTTTTTTCGTATGACAGACGGAAAAGGGGAAGTCAACCGTCGCCCCCTGGTTTCGCCCCCTCGTTCTCGGAACACGATGCGCGCCAAGGCGACTCGGCGAAATTCCTCTATATTTCAGCCAAGTATCCTGTGCGTTGTACAGGGATTACATCCAACCAGCCCTGCGATGAATACTTGGCGTAGTCCAGAACAACCGCTTCGGCGCGGTCGATCCCCGTGGTATCCCCAGCCACGTGTTGCGCCCGGTCCTATCCGTTGTGCTCGTTGCTGCGCTGGTGGCGGCCTATGCCACTGTCGTCGTGGATAGGGCAATAGGAACGCGCGGCAGTACGACCGTTCATTCGAGCACCGTGCAACACGTGTTGTGCCCTGGCACACGCACCGGCTCGCAGGCAGCTCGCCAAATGAGTGGACGCAACAGGATTGCCCACGTGGCGGCCGCGCCGGGCCTGCTGTCGGCTACCGGCGCTGGCCTTTCCGCTCCCATGGGTGTCCCCCATTGGCTGATGCTGCGTCGTCAGGCCGGGACGCAAGAGGCCCAGTATTCCGATCGCAGCACCCGCGGGCCTCCGCGACCTGTCGAGTCGTAGTCGAGAGCTATTGCCATTGGGTCCTGGTCGTCCCTCGGTCACGGCGCTTGCCCTGTCCGCATCGGGCCTCGCCTCGCGGCCCACCATGACGGGCATAGCTCTTCATCACCCACCTCAGAAATGGATTGGAGAAGAGTCGATGAAGAAAATCGAAGCCATCATCAAACCGTTCAGGCTCGATGAGGTCAAGCAACAGGTCCACGATGCCGGCGGCAAGGGCATGACAGTGTCGGAGGTACGAGGGTTCGGTCGAACGGGAGGCAAGACGGAAGTCTACCGGGGGTCCACCTACGTGGTGGACTTCGTACCGAAGGTGAAAGTTCAGTGCGTCGTGGATGACGAAGACGTCCAGACAATCATCGACGCCATCATCAAAGCCGCGAGGACCGGCGACATCGGTGATGGAAAGATCGAGATCAGCGAGGTCGACGAGGTCATTCGCATTCGCACCGGCGAACGCGGCACGGATGCTCTCTAGCCTTGGCCGGCC
>Ga0302323_100000280_pt1 | contig 39674 bp, 28 predicted proteins | sample Fen_T0_3_FD_201950 | JGI IMG/M metagenome (GOLD analysis project Ga0302323, IMG submission 201950) | Peat permafrost microbial communities from Stordalen Mire near Abisko, Sweden - Fen_T0_3 | ecosystem: Environmental > Terrestrial > Soil > Wetlands > Permafrost | place: Sweden: Abisko...
CCTCGACGATACGCTTCCGCGCATCGGCGTTACGTCCTTCCTCATGTGCCTCTACCAGGAAAACACGGAGCGGGTGCGCGTGGAGCACCTCTTCTCCGTGGACGTGGCCCCCGGACTTGCCGTGGGGGCGGTCGGCGCGCCGGAGCTCATCATCGACGCCTTCCTGGACTCCTGCAGGGAGCGGGGCATGCCTGGATCCCTCATCCTGCTTCCGCTCTTCCATCGCAGCGAGGATCTAGGTTTCGTCATCTGCCGCGTGAGCGTTCCGGACGGCGCCCTGTACGAATCCCTGGTCAGCCAGATCTCCAACGCCATCAAGGGCGCGTCGCTTGTGAGCGCGGTGCGCTCCCACTCCGAAGAGCTCGAGCGCAAGGTCGCGCAGCGCTCGGCTGAGCTGAAGACGGCTCTAGAGGAGCTCGAGCACGCCAACCGGAGGCTCGAGGTTCTCTCGGTTCGTGATGAGCTCACGAGCCTGTGCAATCGCCGCGGGTTCCTCGCCGGCAGTCGCCAGTACTTCGATCTCGTGAGGGCGCGGGGAGGGGAGTTTCTCCTCTTCTACTTCGACATAGACGGGCTCAAGGAGATCAACGACTCCTTCGGCCACCTGAACGGGGACGATGCGCTGCGCAATATGGCATCGCTACTCACCAAGGCATTCCGTCAGACCGACATACTCGGCCGCATGGGCGGGGACGAGTTTGTCGTGCTCGCCGTTGACATGAAGCCGGGCCAGGAGCAGGTCGTCCGCAAGAGGCTGGCCGCCATCGTGGACGACTTCAACGCCACAGCAGGCAAGCCGTATGTGCTGTCCTACAGTACGGGCTGCGCGGCGTGGCAGCCGTCGCTGTACGGGGGCCTGGAGGAGATCATGGACGCGGCGGATCGCCGTCTCTACGCGGAAAAGCGCAACAAGAAGGCGGGGGGATAAGGGCCGAACCCCAGAGACACCGACGGTGCGCTGCCCTGGGCTTGGCGGTAGTGCCCTCGACAAGTCCGTTTCGAGCGGCGGCTACGTAACATGGACTGTGGGATCGAGATCATGGGAGGTGTTCTTGCCGAAGGCGAAGACATCGAGGGTAGCAGTCGCCAAGGGACGCAAGGTCGCGCGCAGCAAGGCGGGCAAGGTGGCGCGAGCTAAAGTCCGCAAGGTCCCCGACACCCAGAGCAGGGCTGCCCACTGGGGCGCGCAAGCGGCGCAGCTGCGCGTCTCGTTCGAGGCGCACCTTCGGAACGCCGCGATGCAGGAGGAAGTGGCGCGCGTGGCAGCCACGCTCGGCCAGCAGTGGGGGCTGGATGTCGCGAAGCTCACGGCGATGGGAAGGGACGCGTTCCTCGAGGCGGGGAAGGCGGCGCGTGCCGCCGCCGAAGACCGGTAGGCGCGAGGGGGAAACCATGGGTGGAATCATCACGGCTTTTCAGTGGGCCTTTGACCCTTCCGTCGAGCAGGCTGGCGCCCCGATCGTGGTGCCTCGCAGCGACCAGGCGCGCGGCCGGCTGGACTTCTTCCTCCAGAGCAACCAGGACCACGGGTCGGCCGCCCACCTCTTGACCTCAGGGGGTGCGGACATCGTGGCCCCGGCGACGCTGCGCGGCGCCAACCGGCTCAACGTGGCGCCGACCTTCAACTACTCCGCCTTCTTCTACGCGGGCGGCGTCTTTCATTCGGCGCTGACTGGCGCGTACCTCGAGCTCTACGTGGAGGAGTTCGACACCGCCGGGAACTTCGTGCGAGGGATCGACATCGGCCACTTCGAGATTGGGTACTGGGACGGGTGGTGGCTCTCCGGCAGCCGGACGTGGGGCGCCGGCGGCAACAGTTGGGTGATCCCGCAGAATGGAACCGTTGCCGTGACACAGGGCTTCCTCTACCGGGTGTGGCTCGACCTGCACGGCGATATCAGGGCGGACGGCTGGGGTGTGTTCGGAGGGTCCGGCGCGATCTCGCAGGCTCAGGTCCGTTTCGTCCAGTTCGATTGGAGCATCGACCCGGCGTGAGATGAGTCGAGGTCGCAGGCCATCTGCCACAGCAGCGACTCACCAGAGCGGCGCGAGACTCTGGCGACCGAGACCATCAGCTTCCTGCAAGACCACGGTACCTCTGCGCGCGGCCCAGAAGGGCACGCTTGCCAGCGATGTTCGCTGTGAAAACCCCTGGGCCTGTGCTCTCATTAGGCCAGGCGGGAGGCGCATTCATGGGCAGGCACTGGAGGACGGCGACAGCGGCACTCCTGGCGCTCTGGGCCGGGGCGGCATTCGCGGCTACCGGGGAGCGCCTTCGTTTTGGACATCTCACGATCGAGGACGGGCTCTCCAACAATTGGGTGCTCGCCATTCTCAAAGACAGCCGCGGCTTCCTCTGGTTTGGAACCCAAGACGGCCTGAGCCGGTATGACGGCGCTGGCTTCACGGTGTATCGACACGATCCGAATGATCCGACCAGCTTGCCGTCATCAGTGGCAGGCGCGTTGTTTGAGGACGCCCAGAAACGCCTCTGGGTCGGATCGCACCAAGGGAACCAGGGCGTCTCGCTCTATGACCGCGATCACGATTGCTTCAAGACCTTCCTCCCCAATCCCGGCCACCCGGTCGGCAACAACGTGCGCACCATCACACAGGACGCGCAGGGCCGGATCTGGCTCGGCACCGACAATGGGATTGCCAAGCTCGATCCGGACAAGGGTACGATCCAACGTTTTCCTCTCATTGCCGGCGATCAGCCCATCGCACCCGAATCCATCGTTCCCGCGCTCCTCGAGGATAGTCAGGGTCGCTTTTGGGTCGGGACCAGCGGAGGCCTGGCGCGCTTCGACCGCGAGCGCGGGACGTACACGCGTTGGTCCGGCGCGGCAGACGATCCGGCCTCGCTTCAACACGCCGATATCTGGGCGTTCCATGAAGAGGACGGCCAGCTGTGGATCGCCACTCTGGGCTCCGGCCTGCACCGGCTCGACCCGGCAACCGGTCGCGACGTAAGGTATCTGCCGGACCCGAGCAATCCTCAGTCGATCAGCCACGCGCGCGTGACTCGGATCGTGTCCGACGGCAAAGGAACCTTCTATGTGGGGACCGAGAACGGCGGGCTGAACGTCTTCGACAAGCGGCGCGGCACGTTCAGGGGCTTCCTGCCTGACATCGACGACGATGCGAGCCTCAACTCCAAGTCCATCTGGAGTCTGTATCTGGACGACCAGGGCACCCTGTGGATGGGCACCTTCAACGGCGGCGTCAACCTTCTCTCGCCGTACCTGCAGCGCTTCCAGTACGTGAAGGCCGGTCGCGGACGCCTGAACGATTCTCACGTGAGCTCGGTATTCGAAGACCAGCAGGGCACGCTCTGGATCGGCACAGACGGCGGTGGGCTGAATCGACTGAACGCGCAGACTGGAGCGTTCAGCTACTACCGGAGCAATCCGAACGATCCGACCACGATCGGCTCAGACGCGGTGTGGGCGCTCCTCGAGGATAGCCGCCGCAATCTGTGGCTGGGCGGTTGGGACGGCGGGCTCGGGCTCCTGGATCGCGCGTCCGGTCGCGTCACGCGATACCGGAACGATCCACGCAACCCCCGCTCCATCGTCAGCAACCATGTCTGGCGAATCATCGAGCTGCGCACCGGCGAGCTGCTGGTTGTCACTCAGGCCGGCGCGGATCTCTTCAATCGAGACACAGGGACGTTCACTCGTCTCACGGACGTCTACCCCGGTGCCGGCCAGGATGCGCTCTACAGCGCCGCGGAGGACGCGCAGGGCAACCTCTGGATCGTTGGAAACACCTTCGTCGGGTATCTGGACCGCCGGACACGCCAGGTGACGCGCTATCACAACGACCTGAAGGACCCTACCAGCCTCGGCTTGGGTTGGACCCAAGCCGTACTCGTCGACAGTCTAGGCAACGTGTGGCTGGGGACGCAGGGCGGTCTGAATTGCGTCAAGGCGGGAACGAAGCAGTGGGTGCGCTACACGGTGGCCGATGGCCTCAGCAGCGACGCGATCGCGGGGATCCTGGAGGACTCGTCAGGCAGCCTGTGGGTCTCGACGGGCCACGGTATCGACAGAATCACCGACGCGGTGCACGTCCCCGGCAAACCCGCGATCCTCCACTTCGATGCCCGCGACGGTCTGCAGAGCCAGGAATTCGCCAGAAACACCTGCTTCAGAAGCCCCTCGGGAAGGCTCTACTTCGGCGGCGCCCGCGGGCTGAACTTCTTTCAGCCTGAGCGCGTCGTGACCAACACGCAGCCGCCGAGCGTGGTGCTCACAGACCTGCATGTCCTCAACAAGTCGGCTCGCCCTGGCGCGGCGGGTTCGCCGCTCAAGCAGGCAATCGGGGAGACGCAGCAGCTCACGCTCTCCCCCCGGGATTCCGTCGTCACGTTCGAGTTCGCGGCCCTGAGCTATGTGCTGCCGCTCAAGAACAAGTACGCCTACAAGCTCGAGGGTTTCGACAGCGCCTGGAACGAAGTCGACACGCAGCACACGGCCACGTACACCAATCTGCCCCGGGGCGAGGAGTTCACTTTCCGCGTGAAGGCGGCCAACAACGACGGTGTTTGGAACGAGCAGGGCGTGGCGCTCAAGGTCTACGTCACTCCCCGCTGGTACGAGCGCTGGCTGACCTGGATCCTCGCGGCGTTCGCGCTGGTCGCGGCAGCCGTCGGCGTGTTCCGCATGCGAGTGGCGGCTCTCAAAGAGCGTGAGGGCGAGCTGGCGCAGCGGGTCGAGGAGAAGACAGTCGACCTGCAACGCGAGATCGGCGAGCACAAACGCACGGAGCAGCGCTTGGCCGAGGAAAACGAAGAGCGCCAGCGTGCCGAGGAGGAGGCGCGCCAGGCGGCCCTCAAGCTCGCCACGAGCAATACGGAGCTGACCGCGCAACGCGAAGCCCTGAAACAGGAGAACGCGGAGCGCCAGCGCGCGGAGGAAGAGGCGGGGCGCGAGCGCGATCTGCTGCATGCGCTCATGGACAACATCCCGGACCTGATCTATTTCAAGGACACCCAGGGTCGCTTCGTGCGGGTCAACGCTGCGCTGGCTAAGGCGCTGGGCGCGGCCAACGCCGATGCCGCGCTCGGTCGTACAGACGCCGACTACTTTGCCTCGGAGTTTGCCGAGGCGTCGCTCAAGGACGAGCTGGAGCTGTTCCGGAGCGGGCGTCCGATCCTGGGCAAACTGCAACACGACGCGCGCGACGCGCGCTGGTACCTGGCGACCAAGGTCCCGACGCGTGACCTATCCGGCAAGGTCACGGGTCTGGTCGGGATCTCCAAAGACATCAGCGAGAGGAAGCTGGCCGAAGAGCGGTTGGAACAGGATCTCAAGAGCTTTCTCGAGGTAGTCAACGCCGCGGCCCAGGGCGATCTGACACGCCGTGCCGCGGCGGGCGACGACACCTTGGGCCGCGCGGCCCGCTCGACGAACAAGATGCTCGAGAGCTTCTCGTCGATCCTGGACGGGGTCTACGATGCGGCCTTTGCCATGTCATCGTCCTCTGCGGAGATCCTGGCAGCCGCCACCCAGATAGCGAAGGGCGCTCAGTATGGGACCGAGCAGGTCGAGTCGACCTCGGCTGCTGTGGAGGAGATGGCGGCCTCGATGGCCCAGGTCTCCCGGAACGCCGTGGCCTCGTCTGACAAGGCGCGTCTGGCACTGGAGCACGTGCAGCAGGGCGAGCGGGCGGTGGACGCGGTGCACCGCGGCACGGCTCGGATCGACGAGGCGGCCACCGAGACGGCCGAGAAGATGCGCCTGCTCGAGGAGCGCTCCGGCGAGATCTTCGAGATCATCGATCTGATCGAAGATCTGGCGGCGCAATCCGAGCTGCTCTCCTTGAACGCTGCCATCGAAGCGGCGCACGCTGGCGACGCGGGGCGCGGGTTTGCGGTGGTGGCAGAGGAGGTGCGTCGCTTGGCCGACCGCTCCAAGGAAGCCACGCGGCGTGTCTCGACAATCGTCGACGCCATGGTCGGCGAGGTGAAGACAGCTCTGGGGGCCATGGAGCACGCCATGAGCGAGGTCAAGGAGGGTCGCACTCTGTCGGGACAGGCGATGGGAAGCCTGGGAGAGATCACTGGCCTGGTCAAGGACTCGGCGAGTCTGGCGGCGCAAATATCGTCGGCTGCGCACGAGCAGGCCCAGGCGACCACGGCGGTTGCCAGCTCCATGCAATCGCTCGCGAACATCACCCACGAGTCGGCGGCAGGCGCGAAGGGCGCGAGCTTGGGGGTCAGCGATCTCGTCAAGCTATCGGACCAGCTCACCGCGGCGATCTCGCGCTTCAGAATCGATCGCGTAAACAAGTAGCCGCTACTTGCTGTTGGCGCCCGAATTTGCCAAAGTGGTGGGGCGCGTCGTGTGGCGCGGATCGGAGATCACATGCTCTCTCGCGTTCTGGCCGTGCTCGTGCTGGTGTCCTGCTCCCATGCCGTCGCGCTCGCCGATGCTCGGGGCGATGAAGGCCCCGCGTCCGGCAATCCGGCGTTCACTCTCAATGCTGTGGACGCGACCTTGCCGGAGCAGGGTCTGGGGCTCGGCTTGTCGAGTTCAGAGGACGGCCGTCCCGATCTCACCGCTGCCGTACCAACAGGCGCGCTCACGCTCAGAGCGAGCGCGCTGTTGGCCGCGCAGAGCGCCGATGCGCCGCCGGCGCTTTCGCCCCGCGCGAGGGCCTTTGAGTACAGCGACGGCTACCGCGCTCGGCTGAAGGTCCACAAGTACGCCAGCTTCGCCACGCTGCCGGTCTTCGTGGCGCAGTTCGCCGTCGGCCAGAAGCTCTATAACGGCACCGGGTCAGACAGCACCCGCTCCCTGCATACCGCGCTCGCTGCGGCGACTGGCGTGTTGTTCGGAGTGAACACGGTCACAGGCGTCTGGAACCTAAGCGAAGGCCGCAAGGATCCGAATCACCGCAGTAAGAAGATGCTCCACGGCATCCTCATGATGGCAGCGGACGGCGGGTTCGTTGCGACAGCAGCGCTGGCCCCGCATCTGCACCGCAGGAACGGTCCGACGGGCATCAGCCCGGCCACCCACCGCGCGATCGCGCTCACGTCGATGGGGGTGGCCACCGTGGGCTACGTAATGATGCTCTTCCACCACTGACCGCTATGGCCCTCCCGCAACTCCTGGGTTCCGGCGTCAGGCTCTGGGCCGCCTTTTGCGACGCCCACCGCGCCGCGTCGGTCACGGTGCGCTACCTGCACCTGGCTGGCCTCGTCGTGGGCGCAGGTGCGGCCGTGGCCGCTGACTGGCGCGTCCTGAAGGCAGCGCGCGCAGGGCCGTCGCAGCGTGGCGCGACGCTCGCAGCGCTCGCTCACGTGCACCGCGTCGTGATGCCGGCGCTGGCGGTCGTCGTGACCTCCGGCGTCTTGCTGACTGCTGCCGACAGCGCGACGTTTCTGGCCTCGCGCCTCTACTGGACCAAGATGGGATTCGTGGCGTTGCTGCTGGTCAACGGTGCAGGCCTGGTAGCCGCCGAGTCGCGGGCCGCTGCCGGAAAGGGTTGGCGCTGGCTTGGTCTCTTCTCTGGAGCGAGCCTGTTCCTCTGGCTGCTGATCCTTTATTTAGGCGTTTGGCTCACGGTCGCCGCCTGAAGGAACGCAAATGAGCGAGACAAACCAAGCGCAAGCGGACGCGTCGAGAAGTGCCAACTGTGACGGCTGCGTCGATTGCCAATCCCGCCGCAGCGTCCTCGGACAGATGTCGGCCGCTGCGCTGGCCGTGATCGCTGGCGTCGAGCTGTGGCCCGGGACCGCGCACGCCGTGCCGGTGAGCGAGGCGCGTGGCGCGAAGATCAGCCCAACCGAACGGAGTTATCCGCTGCCAGCGGCCGACAGCGTCGCCATCGATCGCGACGAGCAGGTCATCGTCGTGCGCTTCCAGAAGCGTGCGTTCGTGTTCAATCTCGCGTGTCCGCACGAGAACACCGCGCTACGCTGGAAGGAGTCGCTCGGCCACTTCCAGTGCCCGCGTCACGGTTCGGAATACCAGCCTGACGGTGCGTTCATCTCCGGTCGCGCAACGCGCAACATGGACCGTTTCGCCGTGCGGCGCAGCGGCGACACCGTCGTGGCGGACCTCAATCGCCTGTACCGCTCGGACCAGCAGACGCAAGACTGGGCCAGTGCGGTGCTCGCCCTCTAGCGACCGGGTCGTTCGCCGGCACGCACGCGGACACTGGCGCTGCGACTCCGTCAGGCAGATGCCGAGCTGCGTGCGCTCGAGGAGGCCTAGCCGAGACGGTTCACGCCCCGTGGGCGAATTAGAACACCCAGCCGCAGGCCACGGTCCAGCGCTCAGGCGCGAGGAAGTTGCCCTGCTTGGTCAGATGCGTGTAGCCGGCCTCGACTCGGAGCTTGCGCTGAGTGCCGAGCCAAAGCGGCACGACGAAGCGCCAGCCGGTCTGGCGATCCCAGAACTTGCTCGTCGGGTTGTTCGGGTCGGTGCTGCGCGCGGCCTTGGTCATGATGCTCACACCGGGAGAGACGCGCAACCCCTTGCTGAGATCCAGAGACGTGTAGAGCAGGCCGCTGAAATCTGCGCCGAACGTCACGCGAACAGGTTCGCTCGTGGCCGAGTCGTGCAGGCCCGGGACTGCGGCCAGCCAGGGATTAGCCTCAGCGCGGAAGCCGAGCAGGCCGCTCTTTGTCCGCAGGACGTAGGCCCACAACGGGCCGAGGTTCAACTGCCAGCCAGTCAAGGCCGGTCCGTTTCGGCCGTAGTGTTGCAGCACCACGCGCCAACCCACGTCCAGATGCGCCGAAGGCGCGTACCGCACGGCAGCGCTGAGCTCGTGGCTCGCGGCGCCGAGTGAGCGATACCGAAGCTCGACTTCCTCGCCTTTGGCGGCGTCGTCGTGGTCTGCGTTCGCTCCAGCGACTAGCAGCAGCGGCGCGATGGCTAACGTGATCAGATGCACACCCATGCCGTGCTTTGTAGTCCGACGGCACCGCGACGTCAAGTCGCACAGGAGCGCGGGCCGCATCAGGGAGTCGGCGAGGGCTTGGCGCTTGGCGCGCCACGCGGGATCAGAGCGTCGAGCATCTCGTTCGTCGGCCGGGCTGTCACGCGCACGCTCGTCTCTTGCGTCGTCACCTCGATCGCGCCGGCCAGGTCTCGCAGCGCGGGCTTGCTCTGCGCCTGGAGCGCGGCCAAGGCGATGAAGCCACGCAGCATGTCGGCCAAGCCACGAGCCGACCTGTTGTCCGAGGCGTCGGCCGTGATGGTCAGGCTCAGGGCCGGCGCGAGTTCACCTGCGATGACAATGGTCTTGAGCGGAGGCAAACCCAGAGGCAGGCCTGCCGCGGCTTGGTTCTTGGCGTTGCTCGCCGACAGGCGTGAGAGCGCTTCGCCGTCACCGACCATCCAAAAGGCCGCGTGCTCGGGAACCTGTCGGACAAGGGCCAAGAGAGCCACGTTCGTACGTAGATCCGCCCCCTTGGTCTTACCGCTGACTACGTCCACCCACGCTGCGCTGCCCATCACCAGCGTGCGCTCGCTCAGGAAGGCGAGCGCGCGAGGCGAAGCTGTTTGCGCGCGTCCGCGCCAGGCCGCCTCCAGACGCGGCCGGTCCAGGCGGCCCGTGGCCAGAATCACGATCTCACCCGCACGTCCGGTCGCGACAACCAGCTCGTCGAGATCGCGCTCGCCGTCCAGGCCTGTCTCGCGCTTGAGCTCGTCGAGCGCCGTCGGCCGCATCGGCGTGCCAGGTTGAGCGAATCGCTCGTAGAACTGGCTGGCAACGAAAGACCGCACCGACAGGCCCATCAGGACCTGGCTGTCGGATGGCAGCCGGAGCGCCACGGCTGGCAGAGGGCCGACATGGGCCGGTGCAACCGTGCGCGGCGGCGGGGTGGCAAGAGCGACATGGGCGCAGGCCAACACGGCGCAAGCACAAAAGGGGACCTTGGCGTGGCGTGTCACAGCGACCTCCGTGGATTGAGACGGCTACTGGTCAGAAACATATTCGCGTCGGCCGAAGACGGCGCTGGCTAGCCCTAGTCCTAGCAGGGTCACCAGCGTGAGGACGATTGCGGCCCGCCATGCGGGCACCGCCGCCGAGCTGGTCAGCCAGGCCATCGCGGATGGCATCGTCTTGCGACCGAGCAGGGCCTCGACATAGACACCGAGGGTCAGATGCGCCAACGGCCCCAGCAGACGCGCGCCAAACTCCCACAGATAGAGGAAGAGAATGCCCGGCAGCAACGGCCGCCGCAGCCAGATGCCGGCCAGGGCGAAGAGCGCGCCGTACGCGGCCAGGGCGAGCGCAGCCACCGCGAGATCGCGTGGCAGGGCGGCCACAGCGTGCCAGGGCTCGGAGGCGCCGGGCGCACGCGCGAGTAGAAAGAGGAGGCACAGGGACGCAGACGTCGTCGCCCAGGCCCAGACGAGATAGGCGGCGAACTTACCGAGCACCACCGTCGGTCGCGGGATCGGCCGACTGAGGAAGTAGACCAACGTGCGGCCTTCCACCTCGTCGCTGACGAGTGCCGCAGCGTAAAGCAGTGCGATCAGAGGCAGCGCCATGCCGACGCCAGGGGCAATGTAGCCAAGGTAGTAGCCCGAGAGCAGCTGAGCGTAGAGATCGACGTCGCCCGCTCGGCCTCGGCCGGAGAGTCGCTGCACGAGCGCGATCAGCACCGGCAGGCCCAGCAAGGCCAAGAGCCACAGGCTGCGCTGCGTTCGCAGCAGGCTCTTCAGGGCGATGCGGAACACACCGCGGGTTGCCCTGATGAACGACACTCTGCCCGGTCGGCTCGCGCTCATCGGTTCACCAGATAGCGGAATACCGATTCGAGGTCGTCGTCCGGCGAGTACATCTCGCTCACGCCCATCTTGATCGCAAGCTCGGGTAGCGCGGCGTAGAAATCATCGGGTCGCGCGGTTTCCACGGTGAGCCACTCGCCTTCTGAGCCGACGGCGAGAGAGAGGACGTGCGGCCAGGCAACGATCTCGCGAGCCAGCGTGCGCGCATCGTGGCTGCGCAGCGCGACCGAATGCGGGTGCTCGTCCAACAGGTCGCGAATCTCGTGGATGTCGCCTTCGGCAAGGACTCGGCCCTTGTGGATCAGAACGATGCGCCGCGTCATGGCCTCGACTTCCCAAAGGATGTGGCTTGAGACCACGATCGTCCGGCCTGACTCCCCCCAGCGTCGCAGCAGATCGATGACGCGACGACGGTGCAGTGGGTCGAGCCCGGTCAGAGGCTCGTCCAGGAGCAGCACTTCGGGATCATGGGCCCAGGCCTGGGCGAGCTTGAGGCGCTGGCGCATGCCCTGGCTGTAGCTGGCCACGCGGCGGTCAGCCGCTTCTACCAGATCGACTTCGCCGAGTGCCCGCTCGGCCCGCGCACGGCACTCGTCGGGCGAGAAGCCCGTGAGCCCCAAGACCGCGACGAGGAACTCGCGGGCGCTCAGGCCGTCCCAGGTCGCATCAACGTCAGGGCACAGACCCAACCGGTAAAACACCTCCGGCGAGCGGTGCGGTGCCAGCCCGAGTACCCGCAGCTCTCCCTGGCTCGGCGCAATCTGTCCCGAGGCCAGGCGCAGGAACGTCGACTTGCCCGCGCCGTTGGGCCCGAGCAGCCCGGTGACGCCTGGCCCGATCGAAAGCGACACGTCGTTGAGCGCGATGACTTGCCCGTACCAGCGCGAGACGCGGGTGAGCTCGATCGTGGGCGTCACGCCACGACCTCCACCGAGCGCACACGCCGTCGCACTATGGCGAGCGCCGCTGACGCGAACAGGAGCAGGGCCAAGAGCGCCCATATCCAATGAACAGGCTCGGCAGAAGCTGGACCGAACAGCGCGCGACCGACGATGCGTAGCGAGCTCAGCGGGGACAAGAGCGGTGCAGCGTCGAGCCTGAGGGAGCTGCTCAGAAGCGCCTGAGCCAGATCCAACCCCATCAGAAGCGCAAAGAACGCGATTCCTGAAATGGCGGCTCGCCGCGTCAGGCACGAGCAGACCAGCGCGCTGACGCTCAGGACGAGCGCGATCAGCAGGGACTGGGCTGACACCGCAGGCGCCAGCCAGACGAGATCCCAGCGCAAGAAGCGCGCGGGCAGAAACGCGACAGCGAGTACGTAGAGCAACGCGCTGGGCGCCAGCGTCACGGAGAGCGTCAGAGCGAGGGCCGCCGCGAGCTTGCCCATCACGTAGTCGCGCCGCGAGACCGCGCGCGAGAGATAGAGCAGCATGCCGCCGCTGTTGAGATCGTTGGCGATCAGGCCAGCGCCGCCGAAGAGCAGCATGAGCAGGCCGAGGTAGGTCTGCACAGAGAGAAAATCGCCGAGAAGACGCGCATCGACCGTGAGCAGCGGAGCCAGCTGCGGCATGCGCGCCACGATGAACAACTGCCCGACAGGGTAGAGCAGTGGTAGCCACGATAGGACCAGCAGAAGGATCAGCATGCGGCGCAGTAGCACCTGCCGCAGGGCTTCGCGAGCCACCGGCCAGAAGCGCCAAGCGTGCAGCGGCGCCCTGGCTTGGTAGCGGCGGTAGACGGCATCGTAGATCGGCATGCTACGTCGCCTTGCCGACTTCCGACGTCACGCATAGAGCACGCAGGAACACGTCTTCGAGCGTCTCTAGCGCCGGCCGCACGTGGCGCAGCTGCGCGCCGCAGTCGCGCGCCAAGCGGAACAGCAGCTCAGGGCCCTGCGCTTCGGCAAAGAACACGCGGTAGCCGTCCTCGCCTTGGGTCCAGGCGCAGCCTTCGTCCTTGAGGTCGGTGAGCAGCGCCGTGGCATCGCCTTTGACGCGCACGTCAAAGGCGCGTCGCGGCGGACCAGTCAGCTCGCCCAGCGGGCCTGCGAGCACGACGTGTCCTTGGTTCAGAACGATCACGTGGTCGCAGATGCTCTCGACGTCGTGAAGCAGATGCGAGGAGAGCACCAGGCCCACGCCTGGACGCGCGGCCACGTTGCGGATCAGCACCAACATCTCGTCGCGGCCTTTCGGATCAAGGCCGTTGGTGGGCTCGTCGAGCAGCAGCAGATCCGGATCGTGGACCAGCGCCATGGCCAGCTTGACGCGCTGTTTCATTCCGGTCGAGAAGGTCTCGACGCGACGGTAGCGCGCCTCGCCCAGCGCCACGTAGTCGAGCACCTCATGCGCGCGGCTGATGGCATCACCCCGCGGCATGCCGGACAGCTCGCCAGCAAAAGCGACCTGTTCGGCGGCCGTGAACCCCATGAGCTGGCAGTCGCCTTCCGGCAGGTAGCCGATGCGTTGGCGCACTCCCAAGGGGTTGACGACCGGATCCAGCTCAAAGGCCGAGACGCGACCGCTGTGCGGGGCGAGAAAGCCCATCAGCGTCTTGAGCAGCGTGGTCTTGCCAGCGCCGTTCGGCCCCAGAAGGCCGATGGCGCCCGCAGGGAAGGACCCGCTCACAGACGAGAGGGCCTTCGCGTCCCCGTAGTTGACGCTCAGATCGTGGAAGGTGACGAGCGGTCCAGCGGCGTTCGTCATGGCGGCCTATTGTGCACGCGGACGGGCCACAATGCCAGGCAAAGGCCCTGACGCGGCGCAGACTCGCAGAAGCGCGTTGACCCGGTCTCGTGGGGCCGCTATCCTCGCGCGGGCACGACGGCGCCCGGAAACATATGCGAACCGCGCGTAAAGGCCCTGTCGCGACGCTGGCCGTGGTCATCGGTCTCGCGTTGGGCTCGCCTGCGGGCGCCGGCGGGGCAGGCCTGCGCTTTCAGCATCTGTCCGCGGAGGACGGGCTCTCGGACAGCCGGGTGCAGTGCATCCTCAAGGACAGCCGCGGCTTCATCTGGATCGGAACAGCGGACGGCCTCAATCGCTACGACGGCAGCTCGATCAAGATCTACCGCCACGACGCCAGCGACCTGAGCAGCCTGGCCAACTCCACGGTCGGCGTTCTGTTCGAGGACAGCCGGAAGCGTTTGTGGGTCGGCGGATGGAGGGCGGGTGGCCTCGCGCTCTACGATCGAGAGCGAGATCGTTTCAAACGCTATCCCTGGGAGGGTGGCCCCCACGGCGTTAGTAACCCGGGAGTCAATGCCATGGTCGAGGACGGCGAAGGCCGCCTCTGGCTGGGCACGCCCAAGACGCTCGACCTGTTCGAGCCTGAGACAGGCATGTTCACGCACTTCCAGCACGACGCCCATGACGCGCAGAGCCTCCCGAGCAAAGACGGTGTCACGTGCCTCCTACGGGACCGGCGGCAACGGCTGTGGGTCGGGACCCCCGACGGACTGGCACGCCTCGACCCGCGCACCGGCAAGTTCGAGCGTCAACCGCTGGCCGCAAGCCCTACCGGCGGCCATGAGTACCCTGCCATCGCAGCCCTTTACCAGGATCGTGGAGACTGGCTCTGGGTAGCGACCTCCGGCGAGGGCCTGATCCGCTTTGATCCTGCCAGTGGCGAGACCAAGCGCTACGTGCCCAGTCCGCGCGATCCGACCAGCATCGGCCAGGCGCAGATCCGGGCACTCACCGGTGACGGCGACGGAACGCTGTACGTGGGTACCGAGAACGGTGGGCTCAACATCTTCAAGACGCGCACAGAGCGCTTTGAACGCTATCTTTCGGACCCCGAGGACCGAGCCACGCTCCGGAGCAACTCGATCTGGTCGCTCGCGCGTGACGATCAGGGCATCCTCTGGATCGGCACGTTCAACGGCGGCGTGCACATGCTGTCCTCGATCGGCCAGCGTTTCCACAACATACGCGCTCTGCGGGGCGGCCTGAACAATCCACACGTCACCGCTTTGCTGGAGGACAGGCAAGGCGCGCTCTGGATCGCGACCGACGGCGGCGGGCTCAATCGCCTCGATCGGAAGACCGGCCGATTCACGTACTACAGGCGCAGCGTTGCCGATCCGGAGTCGAGCACCGACGACGCCCTTGTTTCGCTGCACGAAGACCGCACCGGCGCGATCTGGGCCGCGACGTGGACCGGCGGCCTCAAGCGGCTTGACCCGCGTTCGGGACAATGGACGCGATTCCGCCATGAGAGCGGCAAGCCCGACTCCATCGCGGACAACACGGTCTGGGCGATGTTGGAGCAAGACGATGGAGAGTTTGTCCTGGCCACGTTCGTGGGTGTCGACTTCTTCGACCCGCGCACCGGCAAAGCGACGCGTTTCGAGAGCCGCTATCCCGGCGCCGGCAAGCGCTATTGCAGGGCCGTGGCGCGGGACCGCAAAGGCGACTATTGGCTAGCGATGGACTACGGTGTCGAGCACGTCACGGCAGCCACAGGCAAGTTCACCCACCTCATTGCCGATCGTGCGCCACCGCAGGGACTCGGCAGCGAGGTCGTGCACGCGATCTATCCCGATTCCCGGGGGAACTTGTGGCTGGGCACGGGCGGCGCTGGCCTCAACTGCGTGATGGCAGAGACCGGCGAGTGGCGGCGCTACACGACCGCAGACGGTCTGCCTGGCGATAGCGTCGTCAGCATTCTCGAGGATGCGTCCGGCAATCTCTGGCTCGGCACCAACCAGGGACTCTCGAAGTTCGAAGACGCCGTGCACCTGCCCGCCAGACCGCACTTCGCCAACTTCGACGTGCGCGACGGACTGCCCGGCCAGGACTTTCAGGCAAGGGCCGCGTGCCGCGGCAAGAAGGGCGAGCTCTTCTTCGGTGGCCAGCACGGTGTCACGTGGTTCGCGCCCACAGAGATCGTGCCGAACCCGCACCAGCCGCCGGTCGTGTTCACGGCGCTCAGGCTCTTCAACCGCTTGATCGCCATCGGCGCGCGTGGCTCGCCGTTGGCGAAAGACATCACAGAGACCTCGGCACTGACGTTGTCCTACGCTGACTCAGTCGTGACGTTCGAGTTCGCCGCCCTCGACTACGCCGTTCCACAGAAGAACCAGTACCAGTGCAAGCTCGAGGGTTTTGACACGGACTGGCGCTCTCTGGGCAGCCAGCGTTCAGCCACCTACACGAATCTCTCCCCTGGGTCATACGTCCTGCGCGTGAGAGGGTCGAACAATGACGGGGCCTGGAGCCAGCACGAGGCGCACCTGGGCATCAGCGTGACGCCGCCCTTTTGGCAGACCGCCTGGTTCCGGCTGCTGGCTGCCGTCGCTGTGCTGTCGGTCCTCTTCTCGAGCTATCGCCGGCGCGTGGCGGCCCACCGGGCCCGCGCCCGAAAGCTCGAGCTGACCGTCGAGCAGCGCACGGCGGACCTGCAGCGCGAGATCGCGGAACACAAGCTCACCGAAGCGCGGCTGGAGAAGGAGCGCGACCTCCGGCATGCGCTCATGGAGCGTGAGCTCTTGGCCGAGGAGCGCACGCGCATCGCCCGCGAGCTGCACGACTCTTTGGCCCAGAACTTCGCAGGCCTGTCGCTGCAGCTCGAGGCCGTCGGCGCCGATCTTCCGCCGGACGCCGCCCCGCCGCGCGCCTCACTCGACGTGGCCACGCGCATGCTGCGCCACTGCCAGACCGAGGCACGCCGCGCGGTCTGGGACCTCAGATCGCCGGTGGGCGAGTCGGCGCCGTTCAGGCAAGCGCTGCAGCAGGCCCTGGCGCCGCTGCTCCAGGCCGGGAAGCCGCGCATCGAGGTGAAGGTGGATCCGGAGGACGCTGTGCTGCGGCCCCAGATGCAGCGCGATGTTGTGCGCATCGCAGAGGAGGCTGTCACCAATGCGGTGAGGCACGCAGCAGCGTCGCTGGTGTCCGTTAGCTGTCGCATCCAGGCCGACGATCTCTGGCTGGAAGTCCACGACGACGGCTGCGGGTTCGATCATGACTCTGACGCACCGCCGAAGGCCGGCCGTTTCGGGCTGCTCGGCATGCGCGAGCGCGCCGCCAGGATCGGCGCGCGTTTCGAGCTCGAGACGCGGCCAGGCGCAGGGACGTCGGTGATCTTGCGCTGCCCCGAAGGCTCGCCCTCGCCGAGGCTCCGGGCGCTGCGCGAGAGGCTCCTGCGCGAGGATGACCTCGACGGTTTGGCCGCGCCGTCGAGTGTCCCGTCAGAAGACCAGCTGCCGTGAGCAGGCTCACTCCAAGTGCACGATCCCGCGAGCAATGGCAGTGGTCGCGGCCTGCGTGCGGTCGTCGACCTCTAGCTTCTGCAAGACGCGACCGACGTGGACCTTGACGGTCACCTCGGACAGACCCAACGCGCTGGCGATCTCTTTGTTCGAGTGGCCCTCGACGATGTGTTGTAGCACCTCGAGCTCGCGGCGGGTCAAGTTCGGTCGCCGCTGCCGTCGATCGAGCCGCCGGCGCAGATTCTCGGCGACGTAGACCTTGCCAGCCGACACGGCCTCGATCGCGGCCAGCAGCTCGGCACCGCTGACGGACTTGGCGAGATAGCCTCGGGCGCCCGCCTGTAGCGCGTGGTGGACGTCGTCCTCGCCCTCGTCGATGCTGAGCATGATCACGCGTGCCTCAGGGTCCACCTCCCGCAGACGCGCCACCACCTTCTCTCCCGGAAAATCCGGCAACCGGCGATCCAAGAGCGTCACGTCCGGGCGATGCGTCAAGAACTGCTGGACCGCTTCAGCCCCGGTGGCCGCTTCGGCGACCACCTCGCAGCGGCCCGTGCGCGCCAGCACGCCAGCCAGCCCCACGCGGACCAGGAGGTGATCGTCGACCAGTAGGACGCGGATGGGTCGGGTCTCGTTCATGGCCTTGAAGGATGTGCCGCGCATAGTGTAGGACCGCAGGCGGCGCAAGGCCAGCGACACGAAAAAAGAGCGGGGCCGGCCCGAAGGCCGACCCCGCAAGAAACAAACGGAAACGCGACTTCTTCTTAGAAGTGACCCGTCTGGGTATAGGTCGCGCCGCCCGTGGTGTACGTGACCGTGTAGGTGTCACCCGACGTCGGATGCGCCGTGCCGGTGCCGTTCGCCTGCGCAGCGAACAAGCGGTTGCTGCCTGCGCCGAGCGTCTGGCCCGACGCCAGCTTGAACGTGTAGGTGATCGGCGACGAAGCGGCGTTGTGGCTCTGCTGGATCTGAGTACCCACCGTGTTGTACTGACCGTTGTAGCTGATGCCGGTCGTCTTCTGGATGGTCATCGTGATCGTCAGAGCGGTCAGGCTCCCGGTGTTGCTGATCTTGAGATCCTCTTCAGTGAAGTAGGTGGTGTTCTGATTGATCACTGGCGTGACCGTCACGCCGCCAGTGCCGAGGTTGAACGTGGCCGTGACCGACTGCGCGGCGTTCATCGCGATCGTGCACGCCCCTGTTCCGGAGCAAGCGCCGCTCCAGCCGGCAAAGACCGATCCGCTGGCTGGCGTTGCTGCGAGCGTCACGCTCGTCCCGTTGGCGAAGTTCACGCTGCACGTGCTGCCGCAGTTGATCCCAGCGGGCGAAGACGTCACTGTCCCGCTGCCCGCTCCGGCCTTCGTCACGCTGAGGGTCTTCATCGTGGGGGGAGGAACGGGTACGCTGGCGCCGCGGTTGACGCAGAAGCCGACGCTGTTGAGGCTCTGGCCAGGCTGGAGGATGTTGTTCCAGGCAATGCCAGAGACCGTGACCGCATTCTCGGACTGCGCGAAGTTGCCATTCCAGTTGTCGTAGATTGCACCCGCCTCAGGCAGGGCAAACGCGGCTGTCCAGTCCAGCGCCGCGCCTGTGTTGTTCGTGCCGTTGACAGTGGCGCAGTAGCCGCCCTTCCCGCTCGGTCCGCCCGTCGTCCAGTTGCTGGTGATAGTCAGCGTGGTGTTGAGGTTGCCGCCGGGCGTTTGTGGCGGCGGGCAGGGAAGCACTAGGTCGAGGCCCATGATCGGCGCGTCAACCACGTGCTGAATGGACGACGTCACCGAGCCGCAGCCCTCCTTCTCCGCCTTGACCTGGTAGAACCCGGGAATCACGTTCCACGCGTAGCTGCCGTACTTGTCCGTGGACATCGGGTTCTGCGTGTTGTCGTTCGGCTGCATGACCGGACTGATCCCTTCGTTGTGATTCGGCACAGGCGGGAACGGCGGTGGCGGGTTGATGCCATCGCTCGAGTAGCCCAAAGTGACCTTTGCGCCCACCACGGGCGTCGTCCCGTCCGCGTAGACGATGCGTCCGCTCGGATCGATGTAGATCGCTACGTCCTGGTCGGGGCCGCAAGACGACTTGAAGTGAATGATCGCCTCGCTGTGCATGGGCGCCAGCGAAGGCACGGTGAAGACGAACTGCCCGTTCGACTGCTGCGTTCCCATGGCCTGGTAGGCGCTGCCGTCGTCTGAAGCCGGCCAGTACTTTGAGACGTCGGCAGGCGGGTTGAGCAACTCGATTTGGAACGAGGCGCTGTTGTTGTTCGGGTCGACGGTCGAGCACCCGTTGTAGACCACATTGAACGGCGCGCCCCAGTACACGACTGGCTTTGCCGGTGGGTCGTCGGCCGTGTGCCCGGATTGCACGGCGGAAGACGTCACAAGGGCATACGACTTGAAGTTCTTTGTCGTCAGGCTTTGAGCATTGACCCACGTCTCGAAGCCTGCCTGCACGGACGTGAGGACCCAATCTTCGCTGAGACAGTCAATCGGGAGTTTGGGCCCATTCGCCGCTGCATCGCTCCCCATCCCGTCCTGCCACTGCTTGAGCAGCGGTGAGCCGGGACAGGCGAGGACGCCGTCGGGCATTCGTGAATTGGGCTGCTTGCTTGTCCAGCACCACAGAGCGTTGTTGGCGACGTTGGGGTCGGAGCACATCCCGCTGCCGACCTGGCCCTTGCCGAGGATGTAGTCCGCAAAGACCTTTGCGTCCATATCCATGCGCTTGGACTGGGTCGCGGTCGTCGCCATGAACGAAACGACGTTCCAGTTGGTTCCGCACATCTTGCTGTCGCCGGCAGGATCGTTGCGATCTGTCACTGTCGCGAGCTTCGAGCAACTGTCTGCGGACTCGTTGGCCGCAATGATCGTGCTTCCCTCGCCACTGTATCCATAGTTCGGATTGTTCAGCCTCCCGCTCCAGACGATGTACTCCACGCCGTTGATGCGGACGTTCTCGCGCCACCAGCCGATGGGGGTGACGTAGCCGTCCGCCGTGGCAGGTTGCTTCTGGGGCTGGCAGCGATTGCAGTCCATCCAGACCATGATCTCGAGACCGTCGTTCTGACCGCGGATCTGAGGGTTGAAGGGCGACTTGCCGACGTTTGGGTCGCCGGTCTTGTCGAACCAGATGTCAAAGGCCGCGTCCCAGACGGGATTCACGCCGAACTTGGGGTCGGCCTGCTTTGCGGACGCAGCGTAGTCGATCTCCCAGCTCGAGGGCAGGCTGGTGATGTGCTTGAGCTGCCGCGGCAGGATGCGGGGATTGGTGTCCTTGAAGTCATCCCCAGACCACGGAAGTGAAGAGTCCGGGGTGCAGGTTGTGCTATCACCCCAGGAACAGCCCAGCCAGATGGAGGGATAGCCGCCCGGCCCGCCAGCGACGTTCGCGGTCGTGTCGTACGGGGGATGGATTAGGTTTTGACCCCAGCGGTACGGCCATTCCCCATACCATGGGGGCGACGTGGGTTTGGCCTGGGCCCTGTCCATCTCCGCCTGTTCTGGCTTTGACGGATCGGGCGGGAAGACCACCTTGAACTTGTAGTCGCCACTGCCCGTGTCGGCCGCGATGCAGGACACACCGGTTGAGTATCCTTTGCTACTGCTCCCCCCGTTCCCCCCTTGCGACGCATTCGGCGCGCCCGAAAGCACGGAGTTCCAGTAGTTGAGCTGGATCTTGTAGCCGTCGTTGGTCGTCAGCGGCGCGACCGGGTTGGCATCGTCCCCACTCCACCCCACCTCCGACGGGATGGATGGGTCGCTGTAGGCATCGGAAAAAGCAGACCCGGCGGTGCCCGCGCACCAGTACTGCTGGCTTTCCGTTCCGCTTGAAATGGGCACCCGCTTGTCAGCCATCGCTGGCTGGGCGGTGAGCAGGCTCAGAGTCAGGCCCAGCAGGGCCAGCGCGAGCGGAGTCGATACGGACGAATGCGACAGGAATCGTTTCACGATCAAGTCTCCTCGTCATGCCAGTTTGACCGGCAGACCGCTGACTGCACGGCACGCCGATCGCCACCAAGACGCTGCTGAAGTGCCAACGCGTTTAAGCGACCGGAGACTCGCGCCGATCAGGGAGCGAACGCGGACGCCGCCGGTGAGCGGCCCTTCCCAGCTTACAGTCGTCGGCCTCTCGCACGACGGAGAACGAGATCGCACACCACGACCCGCGCGCAGCAACGACTTTCTGCGCTTTCACATCAGGTTGAAAACAGTGATCGCGAAACCCCTGCCAACCCGTGCGAGGAGACAGGGCGTATAGATCGCACGAAGCGCCAGGAGGCGTCAATTATCCAAAAGTATACTGGTGGCAAAGAGCCACAGAAGACGCGTCCTGACGCGCGCAAATCGTTCAGCCGTAGGCCAACGTGCCTGCGCGCCGGCATGAGAGAAGGGCCCGGGCAGTTGCCTGCCCGGGCCCGAGACGGCTTTGGCGCTGCTACGGGAGCGCCACGTACTTGAAGTTCTTGAAGCGCACTTCTCCGTCGCCGGCAGCGTAGAGCGCTGGCCTGAGACTCAAGAAGTCCCCGACCGTGTTGTGCTGGTAGCCCGAGACGTCCATGCGCACGTCCTGCCGCTTCCAGGCCTTGCCGTCCGCGCTGTAATAGAGCGATACCAGGTGCCTGTCGTTGATGAGGCGCAGGAAGCCTTGGTGCCCGATCTCTTCTGGCCTGTCGAGCAGTCGGTCTTGACCGTAGCGGTGCACGATCAGATGCCTCTCGCCAATCGCCAGGCCCGCGTACAGCCGCCGATTGTAGTAGAGCACGAGGCCCGCGGTCGCCTTCTTGCCACTCTCGAACTCGACGTCGAGCATGTACGCCGGGTCAGGCGCGACAAAGCACAGCGGCGACGAGTCGGCCGGCGAGTTCCCGTCGGCCTTCAACAGCAGACCGTCTGCGTCAAAGCGTGCGCGCTTGAGATCGCCGTCAGTGCCGCCACAGAAGGCCCACTGTGTGCCCAGCCTGCTCTTCGAAAAGTCGTCGGAGAGGGCAAAGGCGTGCTCGCCGTGCTCGCCGGCTGTGGGCCGACGGATCGGCCTTGTCGGATCGAGGCCGGAGAGTTTCGGCCAGCCGTCAGCGGTCCACTCGATGGGCTCGAGCAGCGTCTGACGCCCCAGCGTCTGGAAGCCCTTCTCGTACGCGTGGTAGACGACCAGCCAGTGTCCATCCGGCCCCTCCACCAGCGTTCCGTGTCCTTTGGACCACCAGCGTTCTTGCGGCGAGCGTGTGCGCAAGATGGGGTTTAGGGGCGAGCTCTCCCACGGACCGTTGATCGACTTCGCGCGCGCAGAGACGATCATATGGCTCGTGGCTGGTCCGGCGGTCCCGCCCTCGGCGACGAGCATGTGGAAGTACTCGCCGTGTCTAACGATCTTGGGACCTTCGAGCGAAAAGCTCTCGACGACCCAATCGTCCGGATAGCGCCAGCCGTCGTACTGCTTCACCGGCGCGCCAGAGGTGGCCAGGCCGTCCTCCGTGAGCGGTACGCGGGCCCCGGCTGAGAGGAATAGATAGCGCTTGCCATCTTCTCCGACCGCGTGGCCCGGGTCGATGTAGTCGGGCAGCTTCAGATCGATCGGTTCACTCCAGGGGCCACTGATCTTCTCAGCCCAGACGACATAGATGGAGCGGTACTTGGCGCTGCGCGCCGGGAAGTAGATGAAGTAGCGGCCAGCGTGCTTGACGAGCTCCGGCGCCCAGATCGAGCCCACGTACTTTGTCAGGGCCGGACCGAGGGGCTGCCAGTTGACCAGGTCGCGCGAGTGCCAGACGACCAGGCCGGGCAGCGCGTCGAACGAGGAAAACGTCATGTAGTAGTCGGTGCCGTCCTTCAGGATCGAGGGGTCCGGGTGGTCGCCCGCGAAGATGGGGTTGAGAAAGCAGCCGCTCCCCAAGTCGGCTCGGCGCTGGCCTTCGACGCCACGCGCCCAGGTGGCCTGTGCCGCTCGCTGGCACTTGTCCGTGGGCGCGGCCGTCTGGCTTGCCTTCTTGACGGCCGGCTTTTGCGGCTTCACATCCGCTGCGGAGGCAATGCACACAGTGAACAGACCGGCGAGTGTCGCGGACACACACGCCGACTGCCGGAGGGTTGTACGCCCGGTGACGTGTTGAAGCATAACTATGTACCTCCTGGACGTCGCAAGTGTAGCCGCTCTTACGCCCGTCGACAGTGACGTGGATCCACCATCGCTCGCCAGACTGCGAGCGATCTCAGGTAGAATCACGCCATCGCTGTTGCGGGGCTTTCATGCGGGACACGTGCGTCCCAGGGCCTGGCGCAGGGGAGGCATACCGTGAGACGCCTGGCTCTCGTGATCGGCGCGACTCTCGCAGGCTCGATGCTGGCTGCTTCTGGCCGGGCCGTGAATCTGGACATCAGCGTGAGCTTCTATGATTCGCTCGCGCCCTACGGCGAGTGGATCGAGAACGACCGTTTCGGCACTGTTTGGACGCCGCGCCATATCGACAGCTCGTGGCGTCCGTACACGCGCGGCGAGTGGGTCTACACGGACGACGGCTGGACCTGGGCCTCCGACGACGACTGGGGCTGGGCAACCGATCACTACGGCCGTTGGTTTCTCGATCCAGTGGCGGGTTGGATCTGGGTTCCTGGCGACGAGTGGGCGCCGGCCTGGGTCGCCTGGCGGTACGGTGACGGATACGTGGGCTGGGCGCCGTTGCCGCCTGGAGCAGACGTGTTCGGTGACGTGGACATCAGCATCGACCCCCTCGCGTTTTGCTTCGTCGAGCAGCGTCGTTTCTTGGAGCCAGGTATCTACCGTCACCTGGTGCCCGTTGCGCGCAACGTCACCTACATCAGCCTCACCACCAATGTGACGCACTACCGCCGCGTGAACGAGCGAGTGTTCAACCGGGGCATTGACGTCCATCACTTCGAACGGGCGACTGGCCACACGGTACCGCGTGCTCGGATTCGCGAGGTGTGGTCCGCCGCCGACGCTCGGCGGGCGCGTGTCGGGCGCGGCGAGGTGGCCTTCTTTCACCCATCAGTGGTGAGTAGTCGGCCGACAGCGGCGCCCGGGGTGCAGGGAACGTGGCATCCCAACCCGAATGCGAGTCATCCGGAGCGTATCGACCGCCGCCAGGAGCACGAGCGCCAGCAGCTCGAGTCGACGCTAGTGCGCGAGCGTCGCCGGCTCGAGCAGCTGCAGCAGCACGAGATCAAACACCCCCCCCAGGGCGTCGTGGAACGGCGCGAGCACGAGCCGCAGCGGCCGCGCGCCGTAGCGCAGCCCGGCTGGGTCAATCGCAAACAACTCGAGGACCGGCACGAGGCCGAGCGCAAGGCACAGGCCGAGATCGAGCGGCGTCAGCGTGAGGTGCTGCAGCAACGACAACAGCGGGAGCAGCGCTCGATTCAGGCCCAGAAGGAGAAGGGCAAGCCAGAGGACTCGAGCCACAAGCACGATCGCCATTGAGCGTCGGTAGTCGCCCTCAGGCCCGGACGCGGTCGCTCAGCAGGTCGCGATCAGCCTCATGAGTAGTGCGCGGTGGGGGCCCGCCGTATACGGCCACCGCAGACCGCAACGGCACAGCCGGCCTGAAAACTCTGCCCGTTCCGACCAGACGACGCGTCCCGCCGCGTGAAAGGGCTGTGCTTCGTCCGGGAAGCCGAGGCCGAGAACGACGGTGTCGCCGGCTTCGAAGACGCGGTCTGTCCACACGCACACACCTAGCTCGGAAACGTTGGCGAGCGTGCCCTGCGTCGCGACAAGATCGGCCGACGTGATCTCCACGGGGATCGGCCGGCGCGGGATGATGCGCACAACGCGCCTCTCGGGCATCCCTGGACCTCCGTCAGGACAGGCAGCTGGATTTCTGGAGAGCGACGCGCAAATGGCCGAGACTCAGTGCACGCTCAGCCGAGGACTCACGCACGCGTGAAAGAGACTAGCCTCTGTGACACACATCGTCAACAAAAGAACACACCCACGACTGTGGCGTGAGCGCGTATCCGGGTGCCGGGGCGGTGGCGCTTCGTCTCTTGGCCTGGCAAGATGAGTCGGCGCCCATAGGGGGGAGAGCATGATCCACGACCACGCTTGTGCGACGCTGACCGGTCTGTTCGCAGTATTGCTGCTGGCGGTCGGCCACGCTGGATCTGCGCGCGCCGAGGACGACGTCGAGCGTCGCGTGGAGGCTCTTCTGGAACGCATGACGCTCGGCGAGAAGATCGGCCAGATGGTGCAGATCAACGCGTTCGGTGGTCGCATCCCGGACGATCTCAAACGCCAGGTGCGCGAGGGGCGCATCGGGTCGATGCTCAACGAGATTGAGCCTGAGACCAGCCAAGAGCTTCAGCGCCTGGCGGTCAAGGAGAGCCGGCTGGGCATCCCGCTCATCATGGGGCGCGACGTGATCCATGGCTATCGCACGATCTTTCCCATTCCACTGGGGCAGGCCGCGGCCTGGGATCCGGAGCTTGTCGAGTCGTGCGCCCGCGTTGCTGCGGCCGAGGCGTCGGCCGCCGGCTTCCACTGGACCTTCGCGCCGATGATGGACATCGCGCGCGACCCGCGCTGGGGGCGTATCGCGGAGGGTTTTGGTGAAGACCCGTATTTGGCCAGTCAGCTTGCCGCTGCCATGGTGCGCGGTTTCCAGGGCGACGAGCTCTCCTCGCCACACTCGATCGCGGCCTGCGCCAAGCACTTCGCCGGCTATGGCGCAGCCGAGGGCGGTCGCGACTACAACACCGCCGTCATCCCTGAGGGGCTGCTGCGCGACGTCTACCTGCCGCCGTTCAAGGCCGCGGTCGACAGCGGGGCGGCGTCGATCATGACCTCCTTCAACGAGATCAACGGCGTGCCGTCGTCCGGGAACGCCTTCCTGTTGCGGCAGGTGCTGCGCGACGAGTGGGGCTTCAAGGGCTTCGTGGTCAGCGATTGGGGCTCGCTGGCCGAGATGATCGAGCACGGCTTCGCAAGCGATTTGAAAGACGTCGCGGTCAAGTCGCTGCGTGCCGGCGTCGACATGGAGATGCAGAGCCCGGCCTATGCCGAGCATCTTTCGGAGCTGGTCCAGACCGGCGTTGTCCCTCCGGATCTGATCGACCAGGCTGTTCGGAACATCTTGCGCATCAAGCTGCGCCTGGGCCTCTTTGACGGCCGCGCGCTCGCGTTGGCGAAGAAGCCTGGCCCGCCGACCGCTGAGTCGATGGCCCTGGCCAAGCGCGCCGCCCTGGAAAGTGCGGTGCTCCTGAAGAACGAGCAGCGACTGCTACCCCTGCAGCGCTCGACCTCATCGATAGCAGTCATCGGTCCTTTAGCCGACGATCCGTACGAAGTGCTCGGCACCTGGAATCGCGACGGTCAGATCGAAGACACGGTCACGCCCCTAGCGGCGATTCGTTCCCTGCTCGGTGCTGGGACAAAGATCCGCTACGCGGGCGGGCTTGCGACCACGCGTAGCCACGACCGCGCTGGCTTTGCCAAGGCGCTGGCCGCGGCGCGCAATTCCGATCTTGTGCTGGTTTTCGCTGGCGAAGAATCCATCCTCTCTGGCGAGGCCCACAGCCGCGCGTACCTGAATCTGCCCGGAGCGCAGGACGACTTGATCGAAGCGCTGGCCAAGACAGGCAAGCCGATCGTGTTGGTCGTGCTGGCTGGCCGGCCCCTGACCATCGGCCGCGTGGCTGCGCAGTGCCAGGCCGTGCTCTACGCTTGGCACCCGGGAACACAGACAGGAGCCGCACTGGCTGATCTGCTCTTCGGGCTAGAGTCGCCGTCAGGCAAGTTGCCCGTCACTTTCCCTCAGGTCGAGGGTCAGATCCCGATCTACTACGCGCACAAGAACACCGGCCGTCCGCCAGAGGCACGTACGCTGCTCGGCATCGACGACATCCCGCTGCGCGCGCAGCAAAGCACGCCGGGCGATGCGTCCCGGTATCTCGACATCGGCTACCTTCCGCTCTTCCCGTTCGGCTACGGGCTCTCCTACGGCGAGTTCGCCTATGCCAACCTGCGCCTCTCGTCGACACACCTGGCGCTCGGCGACACCCTGCGCGTTTCCGCCGACGTGACCAACAAGGGCCGCATGGCGGCGGACGAGACCGTGCAACTCTACGTGCGTGACCTCGTGGCCAGCCTGACGCGGCCGGTCAAGGAGCTGAAGGGGTTTCGCAAGGTCCGGATCAAGCCCGGCGAGACGCAGAGCGTCACCCTGGACGTTCCCGTGGCGTCGCTTGGCTTTCATAACGCGAAGATGCGTTACGTAGTCGAACCCGGCGCGTTCCGGTTGTGGGTCGGCGGCGACTCGCAGTCGGGCCTGGCGGCCGAGTTCGAAGTCGTCGACAAGTAGGGCTGGCTTTGCGCCAGAGGAGGTGAGATGCCGAAGAAGCTCAACGTTGCGGTGATCGGTGCTGGGATGATCGGCGACGTGCACGTCGACTGCATCCGCAAGGACGGGCGTGGCGAGGTGAGCTGGCTCGTGGCCAAGAGCGACAAGACCGTCACCGAGAAGCTCGCCAAACACGGCGTGGCGCGCGGGTCGACCGACTACCGGGACGCGCTCGACGACGACGATGTGAAGGCGGTCGTGATCGCCTCGCCGCCGAACACGCACCTGGCGATCCTGGAAGACGCGCTCGCCGCTGGTAAGCACGTGCTGCTGGAGAAACCGATGGTCGCCACGCGGCCGCAGCTGCGGCGCCTGTTGGCGCTGGTCAAGCGTCACCCGCGGCAGGTCGTGCTGGACTGCTCTTGCCGCCACACGCGCCTGCAGCCGAAGTTCCGCTTCGTCAAGTCGATCATCGACAGCGGCGAGATCGGCAAGGTCTACCACGTCCACCACAACCACCTGGTGCGCACCACCTTCCTCGACTGGAATCCCAAAGGGGCTTGGGCGCTTCGTAAGGCCCAGGCGGGTGGCGGTCCGTTCTTTGACTGGGGCGTCTACGATCTCTCGTTCCATCTCGGGTTGCTCAGCGACAAGCCCCAGATTGAAAAGGTGCATGCGTTCACCAGGCGCGGCCTGAGGTCGATCGCACAGGGCAACTCAGACGTGGAGCAGCACGGCGCGGCCTATCTCGAGCTCAGTGGCGGGACCACCTACTACTACGAGCGGGGCGCTGGCGCGCACCTCACGGTCGCCAACGAGACGCGCATCTCAGGCACGCGCGGCGGCTTGCGCTTCGCGTTCTGTAGCTGGGACTCGCCAGAGGTCGAGGTCTTCACCGTTGACGACGGCGGCGGCGAGCAACGGGAGGTCCGTACCGTCGACATGAGCGCACACAGCGACGACAACTTCGAGCTGACCAAGCACTTCCTCGACTGCGTCGTCGAACGAGCCAGGCCCATGATGCCGGTGGCTCTGGCAGCCAAGCACCTCGACATCCTGCTGCGCATCTACGAGAGCGCCGCCAGGCGCTAGCCGTCCGCTGGCCTGCTAGGACAAGTCCCCGCGTTCGATCTCGTGGAGCCGCTTGAGATCTGCGGCGAGCGCGCCGTCGCTCGGCTCCTGGAACATGTTTGCGAAGCGCGCGCCCCAGACGATTTCGTGCGGCTTGTACGACGAGCGCGCGTGCACGACCTGGGAGAAGGTCTCGTCGGTGGCAGACAGCAGCACGAGGAACTCGGCATCCGCTGCGGCCAGTGTCGCCGCCGTATCGGCCGCGAGCGGGCTGTCTTCCGTGATGGGGTGCACGACGACCCAGTGCAACGGAAAGAACATCACCTGGTCGCGCTCCAGCTTGAGGCTGTGGTAGCGGCGTGAGCGACTGCCGTGGATCACCTCCATGCGCGTGAGGACGACCGTCGCGTGCACGTCCATCAGCTCGCTGCTGCGCTGATTGGCGATGCGGAACTCGAAGGCGGTGATGCCGTGATAGGGTGCGACCACGGCGCGCTCGCTGAAGAGGATTTTGGCGTGGGGTCGCGAGAAGCGGGCAAAGAGCAGACCGGTAGCGAGCGCGAATCCGAGCAGGCCGGCCAGGGACTCGAAAGTCACGAGCAGGTTCGCGCCCAGGCCGAGCGGGCTCAGCCGCCCGTAGCCAAGCGTCCCCATCGTCTGCACGCTGAAGAAGAAGGCGTCCAGGAAACGCTCGTTGAAGTTGGCTGCGGTCGAACCAACGATCGCGCCTGGGCCGCAAGCCAGGTAGCCGCAGGCAAAGAGGGCGTTCACCGCAAAGTACGCGACAACAACCAGCGCGTGGAAGCGGGGCCAGGAGATCGTCAGTAGCGCGTGGTAGAGGTTGAGCGACTGGAGCCAGGGCAGCCCGCCGCGCCGCACACTGAAGCTACCGTCGCGGTTGAGGAAGCGTGCGTGAGACTGCTCGCTGACGCGCGAGCCAAAACCGAGGTCGGTCGTGTCGGCAGGCTGGTTGAGTGCGGCGCTCGGCGGCACTCGTCGCTTCGGTCGCAGCCGCATGTCGTCTATTCTCGCCTGTTTTGAGCGAGCGGACAGCGTCGCTCCGGCGGTAGCGTCCGGGCCCGCGGTGGTGGCAGGATGTACACGATGACGTTCTTTTCCCTTGAGACCGTGACGTTTCGCCACGCCGGACGGCCGCTGCTCGCCGGCACGACCTGGCGCGTGGGCGCCGACGAGCACTGGGCGGTCCTCGGGCCAAACGGCTCAGGCAAGTCACTGCTGCTGCGCGGGGTCGCGGGGGGTCTCGTCGTGAGCGCTGGCCAGCTGCGGCACCAGTTTCTCGAGGGCGATGCGCGCTGCCGGGACTCCGTCTTCGGCGTGCTCCCGCGCCAGAGCATCGAGCTGGTCTCGCCGGAGCTGGCGCGCCGCCTGACAGCCCGCGAGCGATCCTTTCATCAGGTGCGCTGGCACGCGACCGCCGACCACGGCCGCGACGTGGCCGAGCTGCTGTCGTACGAGAGCGTGGAAGGGCTGAGTGCCTTTCGTGTGGATCGCGATCCGAGTGAGCGCGCAGCGCATGAGACCTGCCGCGCGACGGCCATCGCGCGCCTGGGTCTGGAACCGCTCCTAGACAGACGCTGGCTGGAGCTCTCGAATGGGGAGCAGCGCAAGCTCATCCTCGCGCGGGCGCTTTGCCGCGCCCCCAGACTCTTGCTGCTCGACGATCCCTTCACAGGCCTGGACGCGGGTTTTCGTGCGCACTTGTGCGAGGTGCTCGCGGCTTTGGCCGCCGACGGCGTGAAGGTGGTGCTGGCGACGCGGCGAGCTGAGGAAATCCCGGACTGGATCACGCACGTGCTGCGGCTGGAATCGGTGCGCGTCATCGAGGCCGGCCCGAAGACAACCATCCTGGCGCGCGCTCCAGCTTCGGCGGACAAAGCCCTGCATCGCGAGCGCGGCGTGCTCAACGCGCCAGATCGGCGGCCGGGTGAGCCGCTGGTCGAGCTGCGCGCCGTTCGCGTCCAGTATGGAGGCAAGGTCATTCTGGACAGAGTGGACTGGACGGTACGAGACGGGGAGCACTGGGCGCTGGTCGGCCCCAATGGCGCGGGGAAGTCTGCGCTGCTGAGCCTGATCATCGGCGACCACCCGCTGGCCTACGCGAACGACGTCTACCTCTTTGGCCGACGCAGAGGGAGCGGAGAGAGCATCTGGGACTTGCGTCGCCGGATCGGCTGGATGGGACCTGAGCTGGACGTGCATTTCCCTGCGCGCACACACTGCCTCGACGCCGTGGGTTCCGGGTTTGCCGGCCAGCTCGGTCCGGGCGGTGCGCGGAGCACCGAGGAGAGGGAACGCGCGCGTGCGTTGCTGCAGCTACTTGCGATCGACTCGCTCGCAGACCAGCCACTGGCGACGATCAGCGACGCCGAGCGCCGGCTGGTCTTCATCGCGCGGGCCCTGGTGCATCGACCGTCGCTGCTCGTCCTGGACGAGCCCTGCCAAGGTCTTGACGCTGCCCACGTTCGCTTGGTGCAGCGCGCGGTGGATCGAGCCGTAGATCACGGCGTGGGCAGCCTGATCTACGTGACACACGAGCCCGATGAGCTGCCTGACTGCGTCAGCCACACGCTGAGGCTCGCCGCTGGCCGCGTGACCCACAGCGGCGCGTGCGTTTGAACGCTCGGCCGGCTGCAACGCCTGGCGTTTGGCCGATTTCCCTTTTGGCAGCGCAGAGGGTAAGCTGACAAACGGACAAGCCGTTCACGCGTGTCTTTCGGCCCGTTTTTCGTCGAGCTCGCTCTGAGACTCAGGCCACGAGATTCGCAGGTGTGGCGGCTAGGATGGCCGCCGGATCAATGGCCGACTGCACGGCTCAGTCGGGGTCCCGGCTGCGGTTCCGCATGCTGCGGGACCTCCAGGGTGCGGAGCCGAATTGGAGACTCAGTGGGCAATCGACTTTTCGTAGGGAACCTGCCGTTCTCGGCGACGGAAGAGAGTGTCCGTGGCGCCTTTGAAGGGAAGGCCACGGTTGAGGAAGTGCACGTCGCCATGGATCGCGCCACCGGCCGCTCGCGCGGCTTCGCCTTCGTGACGATCAGCGCGCCGGAGGATATCGCCGGCGTCATTCGCACCATGGACGGCGCGATGCTGGACGGCCGGCCGTTGCGGGTCAACGAGGCCCAGGAGCGTCCTCCGCGGCCGGGCTTCGGAGGCGGCGGCGGCGGCTTCGGCGGCGGAGGTTTCGCACACGGCCCAGGCGGCGGTTTCGGCGACAAGCCACCCAAGCGCAAGGGCAGCCGGCGCCGCAACCCGCGCAGTCGCTGGTAGCGCGGCTCGACGCCATTCCCCATCACGCCCAGCCGGCCGCAAGCTGCGGCCGGCACACCCAAACGCCTCCCAACCCACTTCGCCGGGCCGGAAGGCGACGCTCAGGCCCCTGCGGGCTCAGCGCGTCGCGTTGGCGAAGCCCGGGATGCGCTTGGGACCATCTGGCCGACTCACGCCTAGGCGGCCGAGGCGGCGGTAGACAGTCAGCCGGCTCACGCTGAGCAGCCGCGCGACCCGTGCGATGTTCCACTCGTTGCGTTCCAGCAACAGCAGCAGGTGCTCCCGTTCGTCGCGCTCTGGCAACAGCGCCGGTGTCGGGCCTTCCACGAGGCGATTCCTGATCAGCCCGCACACGGTCGCGATCTCGTCGTCCGCGCAGCGCCCGCGCTCGTCCTGATATACCAGCGCCAGCAAGTCGCGCCCGGAGAGGATCGGCACCACGATGCCGCCACTCGGACCGGACACGAAGCCGCCGCACTGCAAGGTGTCGCGCGCATAGAGCCATGCGGTCTTGACCCGGTCGAGCCCGAGCTGGTCCATGCGTGCGCCGAGCACGAGTTCCGGTTCGCCGTGATCGTCGCACGCGAAGACCGCGCCAGCGCGCGAACCAGTGAGAGACATAAGCAGCGCCAGAGCGCGCTCTATGACATCCTTCGAGACATCTTCCATTCCAGCCACCTACTCACAAATACCGACGTTTCTGGTGACGTCCCAGCCCCGACCGACGGTTTCCTGGAGCGTCACATCAACTACATCCATAGTAGCAGAAGATGACGCGGGATGTGACCTCCTTCGGGGACAAGACCCGGGATGCCCGGCCTGACGGCTCAACAACTCGGCGGCTCGTCGGGCACCGCCTTTGGGCCGTACCCTTTTTGCAGGGGCACAATATATAAGGACGAACGAAGAGGTGCTCCTGACATGCACAGGTGTGACCCAAGTGGCCGTACCCCAAGCCTGAGGCCGAGGGCTGGTGCGTGGACCTGGGCAGTCCCGCTGGTCGCCACGCTCCTGCTCTGTGGCCGACCCGGCGGCGCGCGAGCAGAGACGTCTGACGCAGCGCTGCCTCTCGGGCAGGTCGTGGAGCGCGTCGCCTGCCTTTCTGACCCACAGCAGACCTACGCCCTGTTTCTGCCCTCGACGTATCGCGCGGACCGTCTCTGGCCGATCCTCTACGCATTCGACCCTGCCGCGCGCGGCCCGGTCCCGACGCGCCTGTTCAGTGTGGCAGCGGAGCGGCTCGGCTACATCGTCGTGGGCTCCAACAACTCCCGCAATGGACCGTGGCCGCCAGTGGCTGCGGCGATCGAAGCCATCTGGCAGGACACTCACGCGCGCTTCGCCCTGGATCCCGAGCGCGTGTATGCAACCGGAATGTCGGGTGGCACGGGCCCGGCCGCTGTTCTTGCGACGAACCACGGCGCAGGTGCGATCGTCTGTGCTGGCGCGGTCCAGGCCAGTCACGTGAGTGGGGCGGACGGCCGCTTTACGTGGATCGGCATCGCAGGCGACGCGGATTTCAACCTCGATTGGACGAAGACCCTAGTGGAGACGCTTGCCACGCGCGGCGTCGTGGCCCGTTTCGCGACCTTTGAAGGCGGTCACGGCTGGCCGCCCGAGGACCTGGCCGCCCGGGCCTTGAGTTGGCTTGAGCTCGGCGCGATGCGCAGTGGTCGGCGTCCACGCGATGCGGAGTTCATCGCCGCGCAGCTCGATCAAAGCCAGGCGCGCGTACGCGATCTCGTGGCACGCGGGCAGCTCGATGCCGCTGCCGATGAGAATGCGACGCTAGCGAGGGAGCTCGCCGGCCTCGCGCCCGTCGTCGCCTTCGAGGCCGAGGCCCGTCGGCTGGCTGCGACACCGGAAGCCGTCGCAGCACGCAAGCGCGAGAAGGCGCGCACTGACAAGGACAGGCAGCAGAGCAGCCAGTTGCTGGCGCTGCGCAGTCGCCTCGAGCAAGCTGCGGGCGGTGGTTCGGCGCGGCCCGCGGAGTCGCCACGAGAGCTGTCTGATCTCGTGGAGGCGGGCAACGCGGCCGCGGCTGCTCGCGACGAGCTGGATCGGCTCATCGCCAAGCTCGGCCGGGACGTGAATTCCAGCGATCCTGAGACGCGTCTCCTCGCGCGCCGAGTGCTCAACGGTTTCTACGTGAGCACGTTCGAGACCGGCCGGAGCCGGCGCGAGTCGCGCGAGCTTGACGCAGCGCGCGCCGACTTCGAGCTGTGCGCCCAAATGCGGCCCAAGACAGCGCCGCCCATCTACGAGTTGGCGCGCAACTACGCGGCGCGCGGCGACAAGAAGAAGGCCTTCGCTGAGCTCCGCAAAGCGGCCAGCCTCGGCTTCAGCGACGCCAGCCGCCTCACGGAAGACCCGGAGTGGAAGACGCTAGCCAGCCAGCCGGAGTTTGCGGCCATCGTCGAAGAGCTGCGCGCAAGACGCTAGGTGCGTACCCGCGGGACGTCGTAGGGGCGCAGCGTGCTGCGCCCTTCTGTCTGCCTACCCGGAAGCAGGTCGATCACGTAGCACGATCACGACTCCCGGTCACGGCCACGTGTGACGTGACTTGTGCGCGTGATCGATCTGCGTCCTGCAACCACAGAGCGAATGACACGCGTTGCACGCGCTGCTATCCTCGCGCATGGCACATCCCCATCACGCCAAGTTGGCCGAGCTGGCCGCGCAGCTCAATCGGGTGATCCTTGGCAAGCCGGACACGATCGAGCGGCTCATCGTCGGCCTGCTCTCCGGTAGCCACATCCTCATGGAAGACGTGCCGGGTGTCGGCAAGACGACGCTCGCCAAGGCGCTGGCGCGCTCGCTCGCAGTCGACTTCAAGCGCGTGCAGTTCACGCCCGATCTGCTGCCGACGGACATCCTGGGTTCCTCGGTCTACAACGCGCGCGACGGCAGCTTCACGTTCAAAGAGGGGCCGATCTTCACGCACGTGCTTCTGGCCGACGAGATCAACCGCGCGTCGCCTCGCACGCAATCGGCCTTGCTCGAGGCGATGAGCGAGCGGCAGGTGTCCATTGAGGGCCGCACGTATCCGTTGCCCGCGCCTTTTCTCGTGATCGCCACGCAGAACCCGATCGAGTACCACGGTACTTATCCGCTGCCTGAGGCGCAGCTCGACCGCTTTGGCATGAGGCTCAACCTCGGCTACCCGGCGAGTGAGCATGAGGTCGACGTGCTCTACAGCCAGTTCCACCATCACCCGCTCGACGACCTCACGCCGGTGCTGGATGGTACGACCGTCGTCGAGCTGATGACGGCCGTGCGGGCCGTGCGGGTGGCGCGCTCCTTGGGCGAGTACCTGATCGAACTGGTCACTGAGACGCGCCGGCACCCGTCGCTCAAGGTCGGTTGCTCGCCGCGCGCGGCGCTCGCACTCTTTCGCATCGCGCAGGCCCGCGCGTTTGTCGATGGCCGCGACCATGCGATACCGGAGGACGTGCGCGCCGAAGCCGTGTCGGCGCTCGCGCATCGCCTGACGCTCGACACCAAAGCGAAGTACTCGGGCGTGGCCAAGGAGGACATCGTGCGCGAGATCCTGGAGCGCGTTCCGGTGCGCGTGTAGCGCAGGAGCGCGCGCGGAGCAGCGCATGGCATCGGCCCAGGGCCGGCGCAGGTGGCGGGCGCTCACGCCAGAGGACCGCACGTGGTGGCAGCGCGGGGGCTTCTTCTCGCTCTCACCGTCGCCCGGCATGCGGCGTCTCCAGCGCTGGGCGAAGCGTTTGTACCGTGAGCGCCTGACAGCGCGCGGTCGCTTCGCGCTTGGCGCGCTCGCTGTCTTCGCGGTGCTTGGGGTGGATCCGCGGCGGTCGCAGGTCTTCGTGCTCTTCGCCGCGGTCGCTGGTCTGCTGCTGCTGCCGACAGTCCTGGCCCTCCTGCCGCGGCCACGCGTGCGCCTGCGCGCGCGCTTGCCGCTGCGTCTCACCGCGCGCACCCCGGTCACTTTGCGTGTGGCAGTCGAGAACGTCTCGGGCCGGCCGCTGCCAGACCTGCTCGTCCAGGTTCCGTCGCCCGACGCCGCGAGCACGTTCCTCAAGGTCGCGCCGCAGGAGAGCTACGTCGCTCTCGGTGTTGGTGATGCCATCGAGGCGCCCATCACGCTCGAGGCGCCGCTGCGCGGCCGCTACACGCTGCGCGGTCCGACGGTGGCGGCCGTCGACCCGCTGCGGCTCGTCGCCACTGCGTCGGTGGGCGGCGGCGAGCAGGTCACGCTCGTTTACCCGCGTTTCTACACGATCGAGCGCTTCCCGGTCGCGCCGGGTCGCCGCTACCAGCCGGGCGGCATCCCGCTCTCGTCGCACCTGGGCGATTCGATCGAGTTTGTCGGCACGCGCGAGTACCGTGAAGGTGATCCCGTGCGCAACATCCACTGGCGCTCGTGGGCGCGACGGGGCGAGCCGGTGGTGAAGGAGTACCAGGAGGAGTACTTTTGTCGCCTCGCCCTGGTGCTTGACACCTTCTTGCCGCGCAAACCGCGCCAGCGTCAGATGGAGGGATTCGAAGCGGCCATCTCGGTGCTGGCCTCGATCGCCGATCACTTCAGCCGCAGCGAGTACGTCGTGGACATCCTGGCTGCCGGGCCGGACATCTACGAGGTCAGCGCTGGCCGCAGTCTGGCCTATCTCGAAAACATACTCGACGTGCTGGCCTGCCTGGCGCCCTGTCATGAGGCGCCCTTCGAGCGCATCGGACCGCCACTGTTCGAGAGGCTGGCGCAGCTCACGACAGTCGTCGCAGTCCTTCTCGATTGGGACGAGTCACGCGAGGCGTTTCTGGCGCGCGTGAAGTCGCTGGGCACCGAAGTGCAGGCGATCATCGTGCACCCAGGCGAGACGACGCGTGACTGGCGCTCAGCGGCAGAGCTTGGCGAGATCTCCCACCTCACGCCCGACGACGTCGAGCGACGACTCGCCGCCAGCGCTGCTGGCCGCGCAAGCGATGGGGCATCCCTGCGGGGGGGCACGTGAGTAGCCCACGCCGCGAGCGAGTGGCGCACGTGTCGCTGATCGCGTTGCTGGCTGGGTGCCTGTTCGTCGCGTTGCGCGTGCTGCGTCTGCCTTGGTGGGCTGCGCCCATCCTTGGGGCCCTGGCCTGCGTGTTTCAGGCGCCGCGGGTTCCGGGGATGACCGGACGGATTGTGCGTGCAGCGCTGGTGGCCCTACTGGCTGCCACTTTCGTCGTCGGCAGCATCCAGGTTCTCTATCCCGTGCTCCCGCCGGAGCAGATCCACGTCGCGCTGCGGGCATTGGCATTGGCTCTCTGTGCTGTGGCGGCGGTCGTGATGTTCGGCACGCGCGTGCTCTCGCACAGCCGCGTGCTGCTGCCTGCTGCCGCCGGCCTTCTGCTCGCGGTCGCCCTCAACGTGTCGGGCGAGGCAAGCCGTCTCGATCTCCCCTGGCTTCTGCCGTTTCCGCTACTGGCGCTTGTTGCGTATCTCGTTGCCGAGGCGCCTACGCTGGCTCCGCGTGGCGCGCGAGGCCTCGCATCGCGACGGGCGCTTCGCCTGGTCGTTTCTCTGGCGGTGATGCTGACGGCCGCTCTTGGCGTGACGCGGCTCTTGCCATGGGCCGCGCCGCTCGTCGAGAGATGGTTTGGAGACGGTGCGCAGGGCACCTCGGGCTTTGGCAGTGAGTCGCGACTAGGCGAAATTGAAAAGCTGGCGCTCGACGAGAGCGTGGCGCTGCGCGTGTGGACCAGCGAGCCGCGCTACCTGCGCCTACGGGTGGCCACGCGCTTCAGCTCGAACGTCTGGCATGCCGAGCCGCCCTCCCCGGCGGGCCGCCGCAGGATGCTGCCTGTGGCTGGCCCGGAGCTGTCGGCGTTCGCCGCCTGCGTCGCAGACGTTCCAGGCACGACCGTGGCCACGACGGACAGGCCAGAAACGTCGCGGCTCGTCTGTGCGCGGGTCTTGCCAGCGCAAGCGCTCGGCACCAACGCGCTACCGACAGCATTCGGCTTGCTTCTGATGCGCACGTCGAGCGAGCGGATCGAGCAGGACGAGGCGGGCATTGCGTTCGCGCCGGCCGGCGACGATATCGAGCTGTTCGGCTTCGGCGCGTGGCCGGAGGCGCAGCAGCCCAGTGCCGCTGGGGGCGCCGAGTCGCTCGCGAGTAGCCTCTCCGTGCCGCTCACCCTCGACCCCCGCATGTGCGCGCTGGCGCAGCAGCTCGCAGCCGGCGCGACCACGCCCGCAGCCCGCATCCAGGCCACAGTGGGCTATCTCCAGAGTCATTGCCACTATGCGCTGGACGTCGGCCGTTTCCGCTCGCCGGACGCGGTCGCGGAGTTCGTCTTCGACAAGCGGCGTGGCTACTGCGAGTACTTTGCCAGCGCGGCCGCCCTGCTGCTCCGCCTGGAGGGCGTGCCGACCCGCTATGTGACAGGCTTTGCAGTGGGTGCGACCAGCCTTGAGGCGGGTCACTACGTCGTGCGCATGTCGGATGCTCACGCATGGATCGAGGCGTACTTCGACGGCGCCTGGCGAGAGGTCGACCCCACACCGCCGGCCGAGTATGAGCGGCTGCACGCGCGGCGTTCACCCTGGTGGAGCGTTGCGTGGGAGTCGGTGCGCGGGGCGTGGATGTGGCTCACGACTGCGGCGCGTCAGTGCGTGCGCGCGGGCGACATGCGTTGGCTGGTCCGGCAGACGGTGGCGGCGCTGAGCTATCTCATCAGTCGTCCGCTCGTAGCAGGGGCAGTGCTGTTGCTTCTAGCGGCGTGGAGGCTGCCGATTCGGCGCTGGCTGGTTCGTCTGCGGCGCCGCCGTGGCCCTTTGTTGCCAGCGCGGGACGACGCGCACGCCGATCTCAGGGCCGTGTTCACACGCCTGGAGCGCCTGATCGAGAGGCAGGGCGCGCCCAGGCCGTCGTCTCGCCCACCACTCGAGCACGTGCGCGCGCTGCCGGCGCACCTTGTGGAACCGGGCCTGCGTCTGCTCGCCGAGGATGTTGTGGCCGCGCTCTACGCGGCGCTCTTCGAGGGTAGCCCACCGTCGCAGACGGTCGTCGAGAATCTCCGGCGGCGCGTGGACGCGGCCGAAGTAGGCCGCGCGCTGCGGCGCGCAGTACGATAGGAGCCCGACGTCGCCATCCTGGCAGAAGGAGACGCCATGCTGCTGTCGGACGTCATCGCGATTGGCGCGGAGCAGTACCCGGAACGCAAAGCCATTGTCTTCAGGGACACGACCATCTCTTACGGCCTGCTGGCCGCGGACGTTCGGCGGTTGGCTCGCGGCCTGGCAGCGCGCGGAATCAGGCGCGCGGATCGCGTGGCCGTTCTGCTCGGCAACTGCCCGGAGATGACTCGGACGTACTACGCAGCGGCGGAGCTCGGCGCGGTGATCGTGCCGGCGAATCCTCTGCTGAAGGCCGCCGAGCTGGCCTACATCTGGGCCGATTCCGACGTCCGGGCCGTTGTCACCAGCCCGGCGCAACTCGGCGTCGCACAGGAGGCGCTGCGCAGCATGGCTGGCGGCCGCGCGCTCGTCAGCATTGGCTCGCGCGACGAGACTCCGGAGGGCGTAGCGACACTGGCCGAGGTTGTCGCCCAAGAGAGCGCCGCTGCTTTGCCGCCGGCCGGGGCGCGTGAGGACGACGCGGCGGCGTGCCTCTACACCTCGGGCACGACCGGCCGGCCCAAGGGCGCGCTGCTCTCACACAAGAACCTGATCGCGAACGCGCGCCAGGTCCAGGCTGCGCTGCACATGGTGACGAGCGACAACATGCTGTGCGTGCTGCCGCTGTTCCACTCCTTTGCGGCAACGGTTTGCCAGAACGCATCGCTCCTGAGCGGCGCGTCGTTTACGATCGTCGAGACTTTCCACCCTGTGCGTGTGTTGGAGGTCATCGAGCGCGTTCGGCCTACCGTCTTTCCCGGCGTGCCGGCCATGTACGCGGCCATGCTGGCGATCCCGGCAGAGCGCAAGCCGGATCTGTCGAGCCTGCGGGCTTGCTTCTCCGGCGGGGCGCCGATGCCCGTGGCAGTGATGATGGCCTTCGAGGCGCGCTTCGGCGCGCCGGTCCTCGAAGCCGACGGCCCGACC